>Ga0256405_10001717_pt1 | contig 57116 bp, 43 predicted proteins | sample RumenRJG_02DNA_FD_189096 | JGI IMG/M metagenome (GOLD analysis project Ga0256405, IMG submission 189096) | Bovine rumen microbial communities from Lethbridge, Alberta, Canada - RJG_02 | ecosystem: Host-associated > Mammals > Digestive system > Stomach > Rumen | place: Canada: Alberta... | reverse complement strand
TCCGCCTATCCATGAGTCCTGTAAAATACCGGCAAAAACACACAAACAATATGTCAACGAACACACAAATACTTAACAATATTTACTAACCCTGTCCAACTTTTTGGGGACACCTCATCCCGACGTCAACTCGACATCAACCTGACGACAACCTAACAAAATCTCTTTTTTATTTGCACATCTCATTTTTTTTTCGTACCTTTGCACCCGCAAAAATGATTTTAATCATTAATCGTGCCCTCGTGGCTAAGAAATTGAAAGAATATGAACTTTACGCATTTACATGTGCACTCGCACTACTCGCTGCTGGACGGATTAAGTAAGGTAGAGGAGATAGTGGATAAATGTATCGACAGCGGGATGAACGCGGTTGCCTTGACCGACCATGGAAACATGTACGGCATCAAGGACCTGCTGGACTACTGCAAGAAGAAAGAAGGTTTCAAGCCGATTGTCGGAACCGAAGCCTACTGTGCCCGTCGGGGACGGCATTCAATGAATGACGACAAAGCGGTGAACGGTGAGGGTCGTACGTATGTGATTGACCGTTCGGGTTGGCACCTGATCCTGCTGGCGAAGAACATGGTGGGGTATCATAACCTCTGCCGTCTCGTGTCGCACGGTTACATGTCGGATGCGTTTTACCATACACCGCGTATCGATAAGGAGTTGCTTGAGAAATGGCACGAAGGGATTATTTGCTGTTCAGCTTGTTTGGGTGGAGAACTTCCGCAGAAGATCCTGGACGGGATTGCGAAAGGTGGTGATTTCTCGGAAGCGGAAGAGACCGTCAAATGGTTCAAGAACCTCTTTGGGGAGGACTATTATATTGAGATCCAGCGTCACGAGACGCAGAAACCCGGTGCGGATGTAGAGGTGTACGAGCGGCAGAAACAAGTCAATCCGATCTTGATTGAGTTGGCGAAGAAATACGATATTAAGATCATTGCTACCAACGATGCGCACTTCGTCAACGAAGAGGACGCGGAGGCGCACGACCGGTTGATCTGCTTGAGCACGAACCACTACGTGAACGACGTCAACCGCATGCACTACACCAAGCAGGAGTGGATCAAGACCCCGGAGGAGATGGCGGAGATTTTTGCGGATATCCCGGAGGCCTTGGCAAACACGCAGGAGATCGTCGATAAAGTGGAGATCTACGATATAGACCACGGACCGATTATGCCGAAGTTCGATATCCCGGCTTCGTTCGGTAAGGAAGAAGATTACCCCGATCGTCTGGCGTTCGAGAGTGCGTACCTGCGTTACCTGACGATGGAAGGCGCCAAACAGCGGTATGGCGAGGAGCGGCTGGCGACGGACGAGGAGTTGAAGGAGCGAATTGAGTTTGAGTTGAACACGATTATCTCGATGGGTTTCCCGGGTTACTTCCTGATCGTGATGGACTTCATCCGCGCGGCGCGTGAAGAGTTAGACGTGTCGGTTGGCCCGGGGCGTGGTAGTGCCGCCGGATCGGTGGTAGCGTACTGTCTGAAGATCACGGATCTGGATCCGTTGAAGTACGACTTGCTGTTTGAGCGTTTCCTGAACCCTGACCGTATCTCGTTGCCGGATATCGATACGGACTTTGAAGATTGCGGACGAGGAAAGGTGCTGGATTACGTGAGCCGCAAGTACGGCGAGACGCATGTGGCGCATATCGTTACCTACGGTAAGATGGCGACCAAGTCTGCGCTGGCGGACGTCGGTCGTGTGCAGCAAGTTCCGCTTGCGTTCGTCAATGAGCTCAAGAGTTACGTGCCCGATCGTGATTTCCCCGATTCGGTATTGAAAAACCTGCCGAAGGATGCCAAGAAGCCGAAAGTGAACCTCAAGAACTGCTATAAGTATATCGAGGAACTCAAGCGCGAATACGAGACAGGTGATCCGAACACGCGTTCGATGTTGGAATATGCCGCACGGCTCGAAGGAACAATCCGGCAAGTAGGCGTACACGCCTGCGGCGTAATTATCGGTGCGGACGATCTGACGAACTTCGCACCGCTGAGTTCGGTGGAAGACAAAAACAGCAAGAAACGTGTGCTGGTAACAGAGTATGACGGCCATGTGGTGGAGAGTGTGGGACTGATCAAGATGGACTTCCTGGGACTCATTACCCTGACCATCATCAAAGAGTGTCTGCGCAACATCAAGAAAGCGCGCGGCATCGATATCGACATCGATCATATACCCATCGACGACGAGTTGACCTACAAACTATTCCAGGAGGGCCGCACGGTCGCGGTGTTCCAGTTTGAGTCGGCAGGTATGCAGAAATACCTGCGTGAGTTGAAACCGACCGTGATCGGTGACCTGATCGCCATGAACGCCCTCTATCGTCCGGGTCCTATGGATTATATCCCGCAGTTCATCAAGCGTAAGCAAGGCCTCGAAGAGGTGACGTACGATATCCCGGTGATGGAGAAATACCTCAAGGACACCTACGGTGTCACGGTCTATCAGGAGCAGGTCATGCTCCTCAGCCGACTGCTGGCTAACTTCACCCGCGGCGAGAGCGACAAGCTCCGTAAGGCGATGGGTAAGAAGCAGATGGCGGTGCTGGCCTCACTCAAGGATAAGTTCATGGAAGGCGGTAAATCCAACGGTCACGATGAAAAGACGCTCAATAAGATCTGGGCCGATTGGGAGAAGTTTGCTTCCTACGCCTTCAACAAATCGCACGCGGCATGCTACTCGTGGGTAGCGTACCAGACGGGCTATCTGAAGGCCCATTATCCGGCGGAGTTCATGGCGGCAAACCTCACCGTCCATAAGGACGATATCAAAGAGGTGACCAAGCTCATGGACGAGTGCAAAGCGCTGGGACTGCAAGTGTTGGAGCCGGACGTGAACGAGTCGGAGTTGACCTTTACCGTCAATAAAGAGGGTGCAATCCGTTTCGGTTTGGGTGGTATCAAAGGTGTCGGTGAGGGTGCCGCGGAAGCGATCATCTCCGAGCGCGAGAAGAACGGTAAGTACAAAGATATCTACGATTTCCTGGAGCGCGTTAACCTGCAGTCTTGCAACCGTAAGACGATTGAGAACCTTGCGCAAGCCGGTGCGTTCGAGTGCTTTGAGGACCTGTACCGCGAGCAGTTCTTCGGTGTGGACGAGAACGGTAACTCCGGTTTGGATCTGCTGATGAACTACGGTCAGAAATGGCAGGCGGATCAGGCCACGAACACCAATTCGCTCTTTGCAGATTTCGATATCGCCATTGAGATCAAGCACCCTGAGTTACCGCAAGTGCCGCGGTGGAACACGATCGAGCGGCTCAACAAAGAGAAAGACCTGATTGGTATCTACCTCTCCGCACACCCGCTGGACGAGTACGAATACGAAGTGCGCGAGTTATGTAACGTGACCGCTGCCGAGTTGACACAATTCGATCAATGGCGCAAGCCGGACGTTCGCAAAGAAGCGGAGGTGCGCATCAAACAGGAGTTGGCGGCTGAACCGGACGAGACCAAGGTCATTCCTTCGGAGTTCCTAGCGCGGCATAAGAACCAAGCTTGTCTGCTGGGCGGAATCATCACGGCCGCCGAGCAGCGTATCAGTCAGAAGGGCAACCCTTACGGACGTTACGTGCTGACTGATTATACGGGTACGTATGAGTTTGCGTTGTTCGGTAACGCTTATTCGCAATTTGCCCATATGATGCTCAAGGACCTGTACGTGCTCGTGACGGGTATCGTGCAGCAGAAAGGAGCCGGACAGAAATGGTTTAGGGAAGCGAAGGACGAGGAGGCGGAGTTTGAGTTTGTTGTACAGAACGTAACGATGCTCAACGAGGTGCAGGACAAACGCACCGAAGGACTGAACATACGGCTCAATCTGGAGTTGATCAACAATGAGTTGATTGATGAACTGGCGGACGAGATCAATGCTAACCGCGGTAACGGACGACTGCATGTATCGATTTTCAATCCCATGAACCGCCATCAGGTGGCGTTAACCAGCCGCTCCCATGCCATTCATGTCACGCCGCGCTTCTATAAATGGCTGGCGGAGAAACGTATGGATGGGGTGTTTGAGTTTAGTGTGTTGACCAAAGAGTGAGTTATCAGGAAGCCGTCACATATTTGTATGCCTCCCGCCCGCCTTTTCATCAGGTGGGCGCGAGTGCCTATAAACCGGGTTTGGAGAACACGCTCCGTTTGATGGCGCAGGTAGGTAACCCGCACGAACAACTGCAGGCGATTCATGTAGCGGGTACCAACGGGAAGGGGTCAACGAGTCATCTGATCGCAGCAGCTCTACAAGCTTCAGGACGCAAAGTAGGACTGTTCACCAGTCCGCATTTGATCAGTCTGACCGAACGCATTCGTATCAACGGACAGCCAATTCCGGAAGAGGAGGTAGCGGCCTTTGTGGAGAAGCACAGAGAGTTGCTGGATGAACTGCAGCCTTCTTTTTTTGAGACCATGACGGTCATGGCGTTCGATTATTTTGTCCGTGAAAAAGTGAATATAGCCGTGGTGGAAGTGGGCCTGGGAGGTCGTCTGGACAGCACGAATGTGCTGACACCGATCTTGTCGGTCATCACGAATATAGGTCTCGATCATACGGAGTTCCTCGGAAATACCTTACCTAAGATTGCCCGTGAGAAAGCCGGTATCATCAAGCCGCATGTCCCTGTGGTCGTCGGAGAGAGTCACCCGCAGACCATCAATGTGTTCCTAAGCAAAGCACAGGAGTGTGAGGCGGAGATTTATTTTGCCGACCAGTGCGAGTACTTGCGCCGTACGCGTCTGCGCGTTGCACCCGAATGCGAGTTACACGGCATCTACCAGGAGCATAATTTACAGACAGCATTTGTGGCATTGAGAGCTATCCGTGTTCCGTATTCTGCTATCCGGGAGGGTTTTGCGAAAGTGTGTACGATGACCGGTCTGAGAGGACGATGGGAGGTGCTGCAAGAAAGTCCGCTTACGATCTGCGACACGGGTCATAACAGTCACGGAATCCAATATGTAGCGCGGCAACTCAAAGAGTTGAATAATCCGCAGGTATGGATGGTCTTCGGCATGGTGAATGACAAAGATACGGATGTCGTGATGCGACTTCTGCCACAGGGAGAAAAGTACCACTATATCTTTACGCGCCCGAACACGCAACGCGCCCGTTCCGCACAGGAAATGCTGGAATTATGGGGCAAAAAGGGGATGGCTATCGATGACCCGCAAGAGGCGATTCAATACGCACAAGCGCAGGCATCCGCAGAGGACGCAATATTTATCGGAGGAAGTAATTATTTAGTTTCAGATGCGATATCATTGTATTCACATTAAGACAAATTTTGCCGAAGAATGGCAACGAGATGTGTTTGACCAGCAGATCTGTGAGTTAGGCGTGGACACCATCGATGCCGAGGACTACTATATCCCTTCCGAACTATGGCAACAAAATGCCGATGAAATCGAGCGTTTTTGTGCGGAGACAGAAGGTGTGACTTTGGTTAGCTCCGAAGAATGTCCGGACGAAAACTGGAATGCGGCATGGGAAGCGGAGCACCCGATTCATGAACTGCCGTTAGGTATCAAGATTATCCCGCATTGTGCCTTTGGCGCAGGTTACCATGAGACCACATCCATGATGATTGACTGTTTGATGGCGGGCTCCCTGACGGACAAGATCGTACTCGATCATGGAACAGGAACGGGTGTGCTGGCGATCTTTGCCAAACACCTTGGCGCGGCAAAAGTCATTGCGGTCGATATTGATGAGAAGAGTGTGGAGAACGCCACAGAGAATGCAGCGCTGAACAGCGAAGAAATCGAAGTCCGTTTAGGAGATACGGTACCTGAAGGACAGTACGATTTAATCCTCGCCAATATACATCGTAATGTGCTCTTGGCGAACATGAGCGCGTACGCTAAACATCTCACACCAAACGGTGAATTATGGCTCAGCGGATTCTACGAATCCGATTGTGCGGCGTTGCAAACCGCAGCAGAAACCAACGGTCTCACGCTTATAGACGTCCTTGCGAACGGCGAATGGCGGTTGATGAGATGTCGAAAAGCGGAGCGTCCTTAAGGAAAAGGATATTCGGATGACTCAGAATATTCGGATTATTCGGATGAATCTGATTTCTCGGATAAACAAATACCCGGAAGTTTTGTAAAATATATTCATACTCCCGCCATTGATCAAAGATGGCGAGATTGTCTTCGCCAATGACCAGTGTGAACTCGTGCTCCGGATAGGCGCGCTGCAGTTCACGCAGCGTATTGGCGGTATATGAGGGGCGGGGTAGAGCAAACTCAAAATCGGAAGCTTTCACATGCGGTATGTCCTTGACCGCTTTCTGTACAGCCGCTAACCGTTCAGCCTCCGGCGCTAAGATGCCTGCCGGTTTCAAGGGATTGTTCGGGCTCACCAACAACCACAGTTCATCCAGATCGGTGTTTTCTATCACCCATCGTGCCAAACCCACATGCCCGAAGTGCACAGGATTGAAACTACCTCCGTAAATCCCTATTCTCATTGATGATTGCGTCTAACTGCTCAAAGGCGTGCGTGAGGTCATCGTTGATGACCACTTTGTCAAACTGCGGTTGAAAACTCATCTCATACTCCGCCTTTGCGAGTCGTTTCTCGATCATCTCCGGCGAAGTGTCTCCGCGACCTTCCAGACGACGACGTAATTCTTCGATGGAAGGCGGACAGATGAAGATGGAAGTGGCTTTGTCCCCGAGGATATGCTTGAGGTTGATTCCGCCCTTTACATCGACATCGAACAGCACCTGACGACCGGCTGCTTCGATACGGGCGATTTCCTCTTTGAGTGTCCCGTAATAAAGGCCTTCATAGACCTGCTCAAACTCAATGAACTCATCGTTCTCAATGCGTTTCTGGAACTCCTCCACGGAAATGAAATAGTACTCTTTTCCATGTACTTCCTGTCCGCGCGGGGCACGGGTAGTACAAGAAACCGATAGTTCAAACAAATCCGGGTACATCGTCAGCAGATGCTTCACCATCGTCGATTTACCGCTACCTGAAGGGGCACAAAAAATGTATATCATAAGACGTTGAGCACTTGCTCTTTTATTTGTTCAAGGATATCTTTCATTTTGACCACGATGATCTGCATCTCGGATTGGTTGGATTTGGAACCGAGGGTGTTGATCTCGCGACCCATCTCTTGGGCAATGAACCCGAGTTTTTTACCGACACCGCTGCCTTCGGAATCCATGGTTTCGCGGAAGTACTTGATGTGGTTGGTGAGCCGCACTTTCTCTTCGGTGACATCCAGTTTCTCGAGGTAATAGATCATCTCCTGTTCCAGTCGGTTGCGGTCAATCTGCGCTTGGGTCTCGGTGGACAGTTGCACGAGGCTGGCTTCCAGTCGTTCTTTGATCTTTGCTACCCTACCTTTTTCAAACGGCTCCACCTGTGCTAACAGGTCCGCTATCCCGTCGAGTTTCTCATTGAACATGGCTTGCAGCGCGGCACCTTCCTGGGTGCGGAAGGCAATAAAAGCCTCGATGGTCTCGTTAAGTAGGCCTTGGATTTGTTTCCATTCCTCGTCTGTGAGGTCCGAACAATCCTCCTGTTGCTTGAGTACATCTGGGAAACGCAGAATCGCTGCCATCACTTCTGCCGGCACGTCTCCAAACTGTTCTTTGTACTGCGCGGCGTAGGTTTTGGCGGCTTCCCAGTTAATCGGGGTTACATCATTGAGAGACGAAGTCTCGCTCATTCCATCATTCATCAATAATAAATCCACTTTTCCTCGCTCCAATCGTTGGTTAATGATCGTGCGGATATCCAATTCGTGTGCCCGCAGTTGGGGGATCAGACGAACGGACAAGTCCATCGATTTGGAGTTCAGTGAACGAAGTTCACAAATCAGTTTCTTTTCCCGGAAAATTGTTTCGGCCTTTCCGTAGCCTGTCATCGATAAAATCATTTCCCTATACAGAATTTACTGAAAATATTGGTCAATACTTCCTGGTTGGTAATCTGTCCGGTTACCTCACCTAGTGCATTCAAACAGTCCTGCAGATCCATCGACAGCAGTTCTCCTGAGAGGCCTGCCTGCAAGCCCTCTTGTACCCGTTGAATCGCCTCGTGTGCACGTGTAATCGCCTCATAATGGCGTGCGTTACTGAGCATTACCGCACTAGTTTCCATGGACGCCTTGGCGATCCGTACCAACTCCTGTTTGAGTGGTTCAATCTCGTTGTTTTTGGCAGAGATAGGAATATAGGATGAATGGGTGAAGGGATGAATGGGTGAAAGGTCAATCTTATTCAACACATGTATAATCGTCCCTTTTACTCCCTCGTCAATCAATCGTACATCGTCAATCGTCAAATCGTCAATCACGTGCACAATGATCTGCGCCTTTTCTATGGCTTTGCGTGAACGTTCGATACCCATATTTTCAATCGTGTCGTTCGTTTCACGCAGTCCCGCAGTGTCGATGAGCCGGAAGAGGATGCCGTCTAAAATCAGTGTATCTTCCACCGTGTCGCGCGTCGTTCCTTGTATATCACTCACGATCGCGCGTTGCTCTCCCAGCAGCGCATTGAGCAGCGTCGATTTACCTACGTTCGGTGCACCGACAATTGCTACAGGTATACCGTTCCGAATTGCATTACCCGTACGGAAAGAGGCCAACAAAGCCGATAGTTTATGTTCTATCTCGGCGGCCAGTTCTTTGAGCTCCGTTCGGTCGGCAAACTCCAACTCCTCATGGTCCGCAAAGTCCAACTCCAACTCAATGAGCGACGTGAAATGCAGCAGTCTTTCCCGTAGATTTGCCAACTCTGTGGATACCGATCCGCGCAGTTGACTCAGTGCCAGATCTTTCTCTGCTTTACTCTGCGCGGCAATCAGATCGGCTACCGCTTCAGACTGCGTCAGGTCCATCTTACCGTTGAGGAATGCCCGTTTCGTAAATTCCCCCGGCTCAGCGGCACAGCAACCCGCATCGATCAACCATCTAAGCAACTCCTGCTGAATATACAGACTGCCGTGACAGGCGATTTCCACCGTGTCTTCTCCCGTAAACGAATGCGGGGCACGAAAAACGGAACAGAGTACCTCATCGAGGACCTCTCCGTTCCGCTCTATACGTCCGTGACGAACGACATTAGCCGGTGTGTCCGTTAAGGACACCCTTCCCTGAAAGAGCGTATCAACAATCGATATACTCTGTTCACCCGAGACGCGGATCACGGCAATTCCACCTGTTCCGTAGGCTGTCGATATAGCACAAATCGTTTTCATTTGACAAAATCGGCACAAAATTACTAAAAAATTTTGATATATGCAAATTTTTTTGTACCTTTGCAGCCGCAAAGGATATTTTTACAGTTATGGCTAACACAAGACAAGAGATTATCGATGAACTCAAGGCTTTGCTTGAGCAGAACGAGTCGGCTCTCAAGGAGCAGGTAGATCACCTCAAAACGCAATTCTATACCATCACAGACGGAGTAGAAGAGGATGTGAAAGAGCAGGAAGAGCAGTTCAAAGAACTGCTGGCTATCTATAAAGCCAAGCGTGCAGAGGAAGCTGCGGTTCTGGCGAAAGAGGAGAAGGAGAACCTCGCCCGCAAGCGTGCTATCCTTGAAGAGATGCAGCAGATGGTTGAGGGTGCGAATGCAGACGGCGTGATGGCTAACCTGCAACGCATGCGTGAGTTGCAAGCGGAGTGGAAGACGATTGGTGCGGTTCCGGCTACCGAGACCCAGGCCATCCGTAAGGCCTATCAGCAGGTGCAGGAGCAGTTCTACGACCTGGTGAAGATCAATATCGAGTTGCGTGATCTGGACTTCAAGAAGAACCTTGAACTCAAGACCTTGCTCTGTGAAGCAGCCGAGAAACTGCAGAATAACGACAATATCGTCGAGGCGTCACGTGCGCTGCAACAGTTGCACGACGAATGGACAGAGATCGGTCCTGTTGCCCGTGAGTTGCGTGAAGACCTGTGGAACCGCTTCAAAACGGCTTCGACCATCATCAATAAGAAACATCAGGCATATTTCGATGAACTGCACGCGAAGGAGCAGGCTAACTTGGAGGCTAAGCAAGCCATCATCGAGCAGATGAAGGCCATCAATGAGCCGATTATCAACGGGGAACCGTGGAATGCCAAACAGTGGGAAGAGGCCACAGAGAAAGTGCAGGCGCTGCAAGTTGAATGGCGTAAGATCGGTTTTGCTCCTAAGAAATTCAACCAGTCTATCTACGAAGCCTACCGTGCAGAGTGCGATCGTTTCTTTGCTACCAAGAAAGAGTTTTTCCTGGAACTCCGTGAACGTCGCAAAGAGCGTGAGCAGCGTCATAAAGAGTACCTGGAGCGTCAGAAAGCACGTGAGGAGCGCGCAAAAGAACGCGAAGAGCAACGTAAGGCCTTTGTGGCAAAGGGTGGCGACAATCTCCGTCGGATGCACGAGCGACTCAAACAAGACATCAAGACGGCTGAGAACAATATCCTTTTCTTTACTGCCAAGTCCAAAGGTGCCGACAAACTGGTAGCCGGCATGCAGAAGAAGATCGAAGAACTGAAGGCCCAATTGGCGGAAGTAGAGAAGAAGTTAGACGAAGAATAAATGGCGTTAATCGACTATAAAAACGTTGAGATCCACCAGGCGGATCAGATCGTGCTGCACGACGTCAATCTGACGGTCGAAGGCGGTGAGATGATCTATATGCTCGGGAAGGTAGGTAGCGGTAAATCGAGTCTGATGAAGACGTTTTACGGTGCGTTACCTATCGCGAACGGTGAAGCCACGGTGCTGGGATACGATATGATGCATATCCGTCGCCGTAAGTTGCCGTATCTCCGTCGCCGTCTGGGTATCATCTTCCAGGACTATAAACTGCTGACCGACCGCTCGGTGGAGGAGAATCTGCTGTTTGTCCTTCGTGCGACGGGATGGAAAGACAAGAAACTAATGAGCGCACATGTGCGGGAGGTGCTGGAGCAGGTAGGCATGGAGACCAAGGCTTACAAGAAACCGTACGAGCTATCCGGTGGAGAGCAACAACGTGTGGTCATTGCACGTGCGTTACTGAACAGTCCGGAGATGATTCTTGCCGATGAGCCTACGGGTAACCTCGATGCCGAGACCGGTCGTGAGATCATGGATCTGCTGTACGCCATCTCCCAAGCCGGCATCACGGTGTTGATGTCCACGCATAACTTAAACTGGCCCGAACAGTATCCGGGACGCAAACTGCTTTTTGAGAATGGCGAAATCCATTAATGAGATACAAGACGAGCTGATCGATGAGTTCGAATGCCTGGAGGACTGGATGGATCGTTACCAGTTGATTATCGACTATGGTAAGGACCTGGAACCGATGCCCGAAGCGGATAAAAACGATCAAAACCTCATTGACGGCTGCCAGTCCAAGGTATGGTTCACGGCACGAATGGAAGAGGGAAAACTGCATTTTACCGGAGACTCGGATGCGATCTTGGTGCGCGGCATCGTGGCGATGTTGCTCTCTGTGTTGAGCGATCATACACCGCAAGAGATATGCGACGCCGAACTCTATTTCATCGACGCGATAGGCTTGCGCGAACACTTAAGTCCGACGCGATCGAATGGAGTGGTAGCGATGTTAAAACAGTTGAAACTATACGCGCTCGCGTATCAGACGAAATAAATCTTCTGCGATTCGTTCATCCGATTCTTCATCGCAGATTTCCACATCGAGAATATGATGCGCCTGACTGTAGAACGGTTCACGCGCTTGGAGTTGAGGAGCTATAAATTCAAGTAGCTCCTTTTCTGTACGACCTTGTAAGACCGGTCGTTCGCTGAGGTCTGTCAGACTGAGACGTTTGGCCAGATGTTCGGGTTTCCAACGAATATAGATACTCGTACCTAACTCGCGCAGACAGTCCATGTTATCCTCCCAGCACGGGTATCCTCCACCGGTTGCATAAATCACATGTTCGTAGGGTATTTTATCCGCCAGATCCTCAACTACCTCTTTCTCTTTCTGACGAAAAGCCTCCAGTCCGAATTGACGGATATACTGCGCCGTGGTGTAACCGTGGATAATGGCAAACGCCTCGTCCAGATCAACAAATCGCCAGCCGAGTTTATCGGCCAGCAGACGTCCGGCAGTCGTTTTACCGGCTCCCATGTATCCTACAAGGTAGATTGGTAGTTCCATGTATCGTTGTCGGTCCAGATGATACGACCGTTCTCGATGGTTGCTAAGGGGAAGATCGAAGTGAAGGGTGGGGTAACGGTTCGAACTTGTTTCCACTCCTTATTATATACACGCGCGCACGAGGAACACTGCGGGGCGCACGCCGTAAAGACCACGTAGATAGAGTCGGGAGCCTGATAGACCTCCAGCGTCGTGCTGTCCGTCAGGGCAATGCGTTCGTACACACTGTCTTTGACCACAACTGTCGGGTTTCCGCCCAGTTGGAACAGATCAGCAATCAGACTGAGAGATAAGAGCAACAGCATAGGCCGCTATTCCTTCTTCGCGTCCCACGAATCCGAGATGCTCGGTGGTGGTCGCTTTGATACTTACTTGATTGGTTTCCACGCACATGACCTCGGCCAGACAAGCCTGCATGGACTCGATATGCGGGTTCAGTTTGGGTTGCTGCGCACAAATGGTGATATCGCAGTTGCCTAACTCGTATCCGGCCTCACGGATCATCTCCATCACGCGACGCAACAGGATCTTGGAATCGATACCCTCGTACTCGTTACCTTTGGTATCGGGAAAATGATAACCGATGTCACGCATACATGCTGCACCTAAGATAGCGTCGCACAGGGCATGGATCACCACGTCGGCATCCGAATGACCGAGCAGCCCCTTCTCGTACGGCACCTCAATTCCCCCTAACCACAATTGGCGGTCAGGGGAAAATTGATGCACGTCATATCCGAAACCTATACGGGGTATCATTTTTTGTTGTTAACCAAGTCCTTGATGCCGTAGAGGTCGAAGCCCAGCGTGAAGCGCATGGTCTGATCCAACGGGTTGGATGCAGCCAGACCCACGCAGTACGATACGTCCAGACTTACGATGGAGAGGTGGAATCCTGCACCGAAGGTAACATAGTTGCGGTTACCTTTGTAGAAGTTCTCGTAGCTATAACCGGCACGCGCAAAGAACTGCTTGTTGTAGCTGTACTCGAGACCTACACCCCAGCGAACCTCATTGAATTCTTCTTTTGCACCACCCGGAGCATCAGCGAAGGATTGGAACCAACCTTTCGCGGAGTTGATGGCCGAATAAGCGTCCTGACTCATCTGCCAGGTCTTCTCATCATCTGCATTAAAGCCTTCGGTGAAACGCGACTTACGACTCGGAACGAGCAGTTTGTTGGCCTCTACATTGAAGGTCAGGAAATTGTACTTGTCGCACGGCAACTCATAGCTGGCACCGATGTTCATGGATGCCGGGATGAAGTTCTGCGTTACTTTGTCGTACGTCATCTTACCACCCAAGTTCTTGAGCGTGAAACCTACACCGAGATGACTCGTACCCATCGGTAACTCAAGCGGCTGACGGTAGTACAGACCGATGTCTGCAGCCATTGTCCATGCAGCGTACATCTCTTGTGCGCTACCCGAAGTAGAACTGTTAGCACCGTTGTTGAGGTCCGAATAGAGGAAACGAACGGCAACCGACATAGACACATACTCGTGCAGTTTACGGAAATAACTGAGGTCCAATGCCCATTCGTTCGGACGAACGTCCAGGAGCTTGTCTCCGTTAGCATTCGTCAGTGCCACGTCACCCATCGAGAAATACGTAAAGCTGGCACCGATACCACCGGCCAGGTCACCGAAGTTATAGAAACCGGCGAGGTAAGCCAAGTCAATGTCACTCACCAACTTACGCAACCACGGTGTGTAGTTAGCGGTGATACCACCGTTCGTGTACATATACGCATACTTGGCAGGGTTCCAGTACTGCGAGTTAAAATCCGCTTCGGTGGCTACACCTAAGTCACCCTGACCGGCTGCACGAGCGTCCGGAGCAATCGACATGGACGGCATCGAGGTAATCAGCGGGTTCATCGTTTCGTCCACAGCGTAGATGCTTGCACTAAAGCATACGACAGCTGCGAGAGATAAAAAGAATTTTTTCATTGTCTTGTTATTGTTGTTTTATTAAATTCAAACTCTAAACTTTCATCTTTCAACTTTTCAAGCGATATGTTTCATAGGCTATTTGGTAACAATGATTTTACCCGAAGAAGTACTGTATTTACTGCTTTCGGTTTTGATTCGTACGGTATACATATAGATACCCGGTTGCAGACTCATCTCCGCCAGGTTGACGGACATGCGATCCGGGTTGTTTTGCGTATGTGTATAAAGCACCTGTCCGTTGAGGTTGGAGATATACAACTCGGTGTATATCAGCTCATCCGGCTGGTCATAGTTCACTATGAGGTTCAAAATACCGGTCTCCTGTACCGGGTTAGGATACGTGGTAACGGAGTAGATAGAAGGATCGAGTCCCGCCTCTACAATGAAGTTGAGTGTCTGCGTCGTGCTGTTGTTCATCAAGTCCCACGCACGGAAACGCAGACTATGCGCACCGTTGGTCATCTCCGGCATCAGGTAATTGACCTGTCCTGCTTGGTAGCTGTCTTGCTCAGACGTGAAATACTCATTGAGCGTATAGGTCTGCTTGGGATCGTTATCGACCACTAACAGTAGGTCATGACCGATACCCGCACCGGCTGTGTTGATGCCGTGTACGTCGTACAAGTCTGCATAGAACCGCGGGGTAGGATAGGTCTTATCGCCGTTCTTGAACGCAATATTATTGAGGTAGATGGTCATTTCCGGTCCTGCCGTATCGGCAGCCACAATCGAGCCTGTACCGCCTACTACAAAGTCCTCAAAATGCCCGACCGCATCCTCGTTGAACTCGTCGTCGTGCGCATAATACACGATACGTCCGTTACCGAAATTATACCGGATATCCTTAGGTACCATAAAGGTGTAGCTGAACTGTCCGTTCTTCACCTGCGTCGAACCGCTGAAGATCGTATTGGGATAGTCGTTGTACGGTATCTCATTCGGTTCACCGCTCGTGTCGTCGTTGTCACGCGTCACGAGGACCTGCAATTTGTCATACACGGTGATATCCACCGTTCCGTTGAAATCGCTCACCACCGTACTGTCCTCGTCAATGATCTGTCCCTGTACCTGCTGCACACTGAGTGCATTGAGTGTATCCATCTGCGTGGTCGTCTTCACCCAATAGTCGGTGGGGTAGTTGAGTCGCAGGGCCGGGTCGCCCAAGAGCACGTACGCCAACTTGTTATCATCGTTATTGAGGGCGTTCTTACCGTTCATTAGGGCTTCACCAAGTGTAGCCTCGTAATGGAAAGAATCTTCATGTTTGAACAGTTCTCGTGATACGGCACGGTTCAGTTTGGTGTTTTGCTCGGCATAGACCGTACGAGTTGCTGCCAATACACCGACTGCACCTCCGTTGGGGTTCATAACCGCCACCTCTGCCGCACAACGACGACCACCGTCATACTGGGCAAAGTTACAGGTAACAAACAACCAAAAAGCCATGTTCTTGTTATTCATCTTCTCGATATCCTTCAGACTCAGTACCTGTTCACTCGTCACACCGTTGTAACCGCCGTGACCGGAGTAGTCGAAGAAGAACACACCGTTCTTGAGTAAGTTCTGTATCTTGTTCTTGGCCAGCGGATAACTCTCTCCGCTCGCATTCACCTCCTGCGGATACGCATCCAGATAGACCTTATGCACTACGAAATCCGGATTCTGGAGCCGCACCAGTTCGGCACTTCCTTCGGCCGTACGCGTATGGTCTCCGTGATCACCGTCGTCTGCCAGGTAAGCCAGTTGGTTCTTCCATTTACCCGGCTCGGTGTTCTGCATATAGGCGATAATCTTATCCACCACTTTCGTTGCATCTTCTGCACTCTCCACCGGCAGACGTCCGACTCCGATATCCATCTTGGCCGATACATCATTGGTGCCTTCGTTGTCGTCTAACCAACCGAAATAATCATCACTCGCGTACGCCTTCACCTCATTGAGCGAGTTGTCCGACTGATAGGTCAACAGCATCTTGTTACCGGAGTTAGGTAATAATCCCCGGTTGTCAAACGAACCGTGTCCCATCAACAACAACCACCGCGGTTTCTGTCCGTCTCCGTTATTGGCACGGTCATATAGCATCTTCATTAACCACCGGTAAGCGCATGCATCCGGGGTACCCGAAGAGAACTCATTATATACCTGCTTATCCGTTACCACGGCCCACGTGATGGACTGTTTGGCTTCGTGTGCTTGTGCCAAACGTCGCGACTCTGCCTCCAGTCCTTCGGGACAGATGATGACATAGTCAATATTACGCAAGGCGTGCAAATTCTGGTTGCTCACCGATCCTTCCGCTTTCGCACTCACGTACGACGAACCGTTGATTTTGACAGCCACATACGTGCGCGCTCCGCTCAAGTTAGAGCCGGTCCATGTCAACTCACTCCCGTTCAGCGTAGCCGGCATCCGACGGATAGCCGAGAGATCGGTGACATCCCAGATTTGTATGTTGCTGTTGGCGTTCTGCAGATGATAGCGCAAGGTATTGGACGAAGCGATTCCTTCGTTGGTGCGGATCTCCATCCAATCGCCTGTCATACGGAGCGTAGAAGGAGTACTGATCTCGATATAATTGAGCCAACCGAGGGCACTCGAGCTCTCAGCGTTACTGAAAGACAGTTGAATCTGCTGTTGACCACTCTTGCTTGTGCCGCTCATGGAGATGGTACCTCCTACACCTTTGGTATAATAATCCGAAGCGGCAGGGGGAGTGAACGATACCGACTGACTGCCGGAACTGTTCAGTTTGGCGGTAAAAGTAGAGGTGGTGGTGGCATTCGCTGCCAGATCGATGAACACCGAACTGCTGCTACTCGTTACGGCATTCGGCGTTGTGAAACTGAACGTACGGCGATGACCTACACCGAACTGCTCTCCGTAGAACGTCTTACCGCCACCGACAATACCGTTGCGGTCAACCAGGTTGACAGAGTCTTTGTCGTGTACTTGTAACTGCAGATAGGTCGTTACTTCTTGCGTCGTTCCGCTAACCGCCTCACCGGTCGTGGGTGCCAGCAAACTGCCGACATTATCGCTCAACAAATAATATCCTTTATCCGAATAGGTGTTTTTAGTATGCACAAAACGACTACCGTTATACGCCCAACTGATCGGACCCTGTACGTAGAACAGCACGAAGTCTGAACCGACATATACCGGCACTTGCGGCAGGTCGTCTATCTTTCGTTTACTGAAATCCGAATTCAACTGTCCACCACCGTATCCGAACACGCGCAACTGCGTCGGCTCTAACCCTGCCGCACGAATCTCATCGAAAGACATGCGACAGATACCGCTGCTAGTCACGCTGATCTTCACCCACTTACCGTTCGCCAAAACCGATTGGTTCGTATAGGTGTGTGCACTCGCTCCCAAAGAGAAGCCGAGCGCTATCAACAAGAGTATGGACCGTATTTTTTTCATTTAATCTTACAATATAATTTTTCTTCGCCGTTTATCTCGACGCGAATAATTTCTTCTTTCTCTACACGCCGCGGTGCCTGCTGCGCCTGAATATAAATCAAATCTCCTTGCCGAATGGTCATTACCTTGCTGGCTTGTGCAATAGCTTGGTCAGGCGTTAAGAGCCACATGCCATCCATTTTGTCACCATTTACGGTCAAACCATCGTCTTTATCTATCCATTCTCCAAGCGCCAGCGAGTAATCAAATGCAATCGCTTTCGTCCACGGCTTACCGGCTTTTTCAGCCTCGCGTGCGATGTCCATCGCAATAAAATCTTCTCCGGGTGCCACCGCATCGTAGTACCGGTCGGCAAACTTAGGCGCTATCTCTTTGCCCAAACGACTCACACGCAGGATAAGGCACGGCGTCACTCCCACTTCGTTCGTCCAATCAGGCATAAAGAAAGGCTTGCGACCGTTGAGCAGACAACTGTCTCCTTTGAGCACCATTTCCGTACTTCCGTTGTGATATACAAAGCCTATGATCTTCATTTACCCTATAAAACGCGGTGCAAAAGTACTAAAATTTTTGCATATATGCAAATAAAAATGCAAATTGTACTCTTTTTCTTAAAAATTGTGAGCATATATACTCAATCGGAGGCCTATTTAGCCCTTATAAACAGTTGCACCGGTGTGCCTTCAAAATCCCACCATTCGCGTAACTTGTTCTCCAGGAAACGACGATACGGCTCCTTCACGTACTGCGGCAGGTTGGCAAAGAACACAAAAGTCGGAATCTGGGTGTTCGGCAACTGCGTACAGTATTTGATCTTGATGTATTTGCCTTTCCATGCAGGGGGCGGGTAGTTCTCGATCAGCGGCAGGAACTTCTCATTCAACTGCGCGGTCGGGATCTTTTTGTTCTTGTTCTCATACACATGGATCGCCGTCTCCACCACCTTGAAGATGCGCTGTTTGGTCAGCGCACTCGTGAAGATGATCGGGAAGTCCGTGAAGGGAGCAATACGCTCACGAATCGCTGCCTCGTAGGCCTTGATGTCCTGATTGGTCTTACTCTCGATGAGGTCCCATTTGTTGATACAAACGACCAGACCTTTTTTGTTCTTCTGAATCAGCGAGTAGATATTCAGGTCCTGTGCCTCGATACCGCGTGTGGCGTCGATCATCAGGATACACACGTCCGAATTCTCTATCGCACGAATCGAACGAACCACCGAGTAATACTCCTGGTCTTCCGTCACTTTCGCTTTCTTACGGATACCCGCTGTATCCACGAGATAAAAGTCCTTGCCGAACTTGTTATATCTTGTATAAATACTGTCACGCGTCGTACCCGGGATGTCCGTCACAATCGTACGCTCCTCACCGATAAACGCATTCAGAATACTCGATTTACCGGCATTCGGACGACCTACAATTGCAAAACGCGGCAGTTCTTCCAGTTCTTCGTCGCTGTTATCTTCCTTGCGGAAACGACTCACCACTTCGTCCAGCAGATCACCGGTACCAAGTCCGTTCTCGGCGGACAGGATAAACGGCTCGCCGAGTCCGAGTTTGTAGAACTCCGCTGCACCGTATTGGTTCTCAAACGTATCCACTTTGTTCACGCAGAGGATAGTCGGTTTCTTCGCCTGACGCAGGAGATGTGCCACTTCCATATCGAACTGCGTGACCCCTTCGTTCACGTCCACCACCAGCATCACAACATCCGCCTCACGGATCGCCAGATCCACCTGACGGTTGATCTCGGACTCAAACGTATCGTCAGAGTTGACAACCCAACCACCGGTATCAATGACCGAGAACTCACGTCCGCACCATTCGGCCTTACCGTACTGCCGGTCACGCGTCGTTCCCGCCGTGTTCATCACTATCGCCCGACGAGTGCCCGTCAAGCGGTTAAACAGAGTCGATTTCCCGACGTTGGGACGACCCACTATAGCCACAATATTCGCCATAGATCTGATATTTTTTATTGTTTACAATTTCCGCACCCGCTTTCGCAATCGTCACATTTGCCGTGACACTTGCCGCAACCGTGCGGGTTTCTGATTGCTTTGAGCTCTCCTTCCGTCACATCGCGGATCTCCAGGATCTTGCCTTTGAAATGCAGATCCTCTCCGGCGTACGGGTGGTTGAGATCGATCGTCACCTGATCGTCCGTGATCTCGCAGACCTGTGCCTTGACGATCTGACCATCGACCGTGTTCATCGGTACAATCGCACCGACATACACGCGTTCCTCATCAAACTCACCGTCGCCGTTGAAGAACATCTTCTTCGGCAGGTCCATCAGTCCCTCCTGAATATACTCGCCGTACGCCTCTTCGGCCTTGAGCACAAAATCAAACGTGTCGCCTTCTTCCTTTCCGGCCATTTGTACCTCGAAAGCAGGGAGCATCATTCCTTCACCTTGGCACCAAACCAGCGGAGTTTCTTCCGTGGCTTGTTCCATTAACTCTTCTTTACCACCTTCGCCGTTGATATACAACTCGTACGTGGCTTTTACTACTTTTAAATTTTCTATCATAACTACCACCAATTTACACGTCCGTTTGTGGACTGGTTACTGTTCTTGTCATATTTGAGGTCGGCCAGAATCGAAGCGTTGATACCGATGTGGAAGGTATAACTCTTGAACGGACCGATCGGGTTAATACTGGCTGTCATGTTCCAGCAGTGCAGGTCACGACTGACGTTGAACGTACACGACGTTACTTGCTTCGTATCGAAGTTATAGGTCATGTTTCCGCTCACTTTCCATCCCTGACCGAGTCCGATATTTCCACTCAAGGTCAGGTAATGAGACAGTCGCATTTTGTAGTACATCTTTTCGTAATCAAACGCACTGCCCGGAGCATAGGAGAGCGAGTAACTGAGCGACAGACTCCACGGGATATCCGTCTTGATATATCCGTCATCCACCTCCTCGGCCTTCTTCTTTTCCGGCTTGGCGTTCGTCTCCATGCCTTCCTCGTTCTTCTCTATCGCCTCCATCTCTGAGGTTTCTTCCTCCTTGACCTTCTTGCCTTCTAACTTGTTCTTCCATTTGCGGATCGTTGCGTCGGAGAACGTATAACTGAAGTTCCACCTCAGACCGTTCCAGTGCGGGAACTTACCGTTGTGCCAGTACTGCTTGTTGGTGCGGTGCGGTTTGCCGTAGGCATCCAACTCGTACATGTACGGATCCAACTGGGTGTTGAGGTTCAGACTGTAGTTGTTCAGGAACGGGAATTTCAAACGCAGGTTAACCTGGAAATTACTCCAGTTCATCGAGTCGGCGGCAAAGTTATAAGCGCCGGTCACACCGAACTTATCGATGATACTCACTACTTTATAAGGGTTCTTACCGGTCGTATCGTTCTTGTTGAACATCTTCATCTCGAGGTTCTGGTCCAGACCGAAGTTCAAGGTCGCGGACATACCTCCGCCGGGCGCGTTACCGTACGGTGCGTTCTGGAAACGCGACACCTGACGACTCATCGTCACCGGATTACCGTTCTCATCCACTTTCTGTATCTTACGCCCCGTGATACTGTCCGTACCCGAATATACCGGCTCGTCGTAGTTGTTATAATACCCCCAACTGTCCTTACCGAAGTCCGGATGATAGGTCATACTGATACGCGGCGTGAATACATGACGGAATTTCTCCACTTTGCCGTTCGGGAACAGTTTCTTGAGCGGTGTGTAGAATCCGTATATCTTGGTCTCCATACTGATGCCGGCGTCAAAATCAAACACGTTATAGAATCCCGTCGTAGTGTCCCGTTCTACTTGCTGCAGATCGTCGTTCCAGGTCGTGTTCGTGCGCATGAAATACATCCTGTCACGCATGTTGACACTTGGCGTCACCGTCAGGTACTTAAACAGCACAAAACTCGCATTGATCGGTACACTGTGACTCATACCGGTCGTCCAGTCTTTGAGGAAATCCGATTTCAGGAACTCACTCTCTTTCATGTTTCCGCGGTTGACGATCTTACCGTTCATCGCGTAACTCATCTTGATCTTCTCGAACCATTTCTCCTTGCCGCCCACTTTGCCTTTGCGCTTTAGGGTCGCCTGGCGCCATAACTTGAACGGATAAATACTGTTCATGTTCACCGTCAACTGCGGTGCCGTGAGGGAGATGGTGGAGTCACTTGTACGTTGCGTGATGCTGGCGGACATACTCATGTTCCACGGACTGTCCGGGAAACGCTGTGTGTAACTGATCGTACTGCTCTTCGTGTTCTCCGAATAGAGGTTGGGGTTGTAGTAACTGTTGATGTTACTGCGGTTGTAACCACTCGTCGCGAAGTTGACACTCGCCGAGAAGGTACTGTACGGGTTGGCTTTCGAGTCCTGGTTATGCGACCATTGGACACTGAAGTTCCTACGCGACGAATAGTCAGGCATACCTTTCTCACTCGTCACATCGTTACGGTAGTTGATGCTGATGTTACCCGAGAAATGGTACCGCCAGACGTATTTGGTCTTCGCACGGATGGCCCATGTTCCGCGCGAGTAGATGTCTCCTGTTGCCTCCAAATCCAGATAATCGCAGAGCGCAAAATAGTATCCGAAATTACTCAGATACAGACCCCGGCTGTAGTCGTCACCGAAGGTCGGCATAATGATACCGCTCGAATAGGAATTCGTGAAGGGGAAGAATCCGAACGGGATCGCTAAAGGCAACGGCACGTCACCCACCACCATGTACGAAGGACCTGCCGCGATGTAATCGCCGGGTTTGACCTTCGCTTTGGTCATCTTCAGGTAGAAGTGCGGGTGTTCGTGATTGTCGCAGGTCGTGTACTGTCCTCCGGCCATCATCATCTCCGTACCTCCCACTTTCTTCGTCTTGTCGGCAATGATATATCCCTCGCCTTGCTGGGTCACTACATGCCGGATATAACCTTTTTGCGTCTTGAGGTTGTACGTGATCTCATTTGTCTGGTACTCGTCCTTGCCGTCCTTAAAGACCGGCTTGCCCTTCCATTCGTACTCCAGACTGTCATAAACGCCACGGGCGTATATCTGGCTCGAGTCCATGTTCATCCGCACGTAGTCAGCCGTCAGCTCCATCTTTTCGAAATGCAACTCACCCTTACCATGCAGATACGCCGTACCGTTCGCCATCATGATCATCGAATCCGAGGACTGATAATGAACAGGAGCCGTCAACGCACTCTTTTTCTTCGGCTGCGGCTCTTGCAACCCTGCAGTATCGATTCGTGCTGTATCGATACGTACCGTGTCCACAAAAGCCGTATCTGCCGATAGAGAATCTACCGGTTGTTCTGCTCTCGCCGCTATTCCGGCGAGCATCAAAATCGCTGCAATTATATGTCCACGTACACGTATACGCACAATACCGCAAAATAAAATCGGGCGCAAAGGTACAACTTTTTTTTGACATACGCAAGCCCGCGCGCGTTTTTCGTAGAAAAAAGTCATTTTTGCCAATTCCGTTTTTCGAAAAAAATCCACCTCTCTCTTGCATATATCAAAAATTTGTTGTAATTTTGCAGCGCAAAATGTAAATGATGCAATTATGAGTTACATGCAAATGGCACAATTAGATGTGCTGAACTTAGTCAGGGGCATCAATACGGAGGGAGAATATATAGACTTCCGTAATATGCTTGCGCGCTATTTTGCAGACAAGGCACAAAAGCAAATCGACGCCCTTTGGGAGAATGGTACGATTAACGAGCAGACTATTGAGGCTTGGGGTGAAGAGCACATGAGAACCCCTTATCGTTATGCGGTACATCGTTCTTGACACCAATTGTCTGTTGCAAGCATTACCTACCAAGAGTCCGTATCATAAAATCTGGACGGATGTTTTAGCGGGGGAGATTTCTTTGTGCGTAAATACGGATATTTTAGAGGAATATGAAGAGATTTTGGCGCAAAAAACCTCTCCGGATATCGCACATAATGTCGTAGAAGCGATTGCGAATCTTACGACAACTGTAATGCAGAATACGTACGTGCATTTTAAACTCTTATCTACCGACTTGGATGATAATAAGTTCGTTGATTGCGCTATCGCCGCGGATGCGGAATATATTGTAACTAACGATAAACACTTTAATCCGCTGAAGGACATTCCGTGGCCTAAAGTGGAGATCATTAAAATAGCAGAGTTCGTCAAACAACTCTAACCCTCGCTGCCGCCGACAGCGTAAAAAAGAGGTCGTCGCTTCTAGACGTTAAACAGAAGGACATATTGATTTTTCGCGTTTGCGATTTATTGGGCACTCAAGAATGTAGGAAGTTTCAGAATTACGCCAGAATAAGTTCAAACGCTCGTGCTTGCGCGTGCGAACTTAATCTGCGTAATGGGTATCCTACAACCTCTGATATGAGATAAGTATCGCTCGCATTTTGAAGAAATTAACAATAACATTATAAATTATGAAATACCAATTTTTTACGTTATTAATCTTGATGGTTGGAACAAGTTTTTTGTTTGCGAATGGAGTTACGATTGCTGGCCCTACATGTGGGAAAGAATTTAAATCGACTCTGCCTGTTGAATCTGCAAAAGAAGAACCGACTGATACTATAATCACCGTTGCGCAAGCAATAGAAATAGGTCAGGCATTAGAGAATTATACCCAAACGGAAAATATGTATACCATAGTTGGCTATGTATCTGCATTAGCAGGTCAGGCAACTGATTTCAAACAATATCAGAACCAAACTATCCTAGAAAAAATGCAAGAAGAGGTTCAAGAAACCATTCCTGCAAACCAAATATCCGGCTCTTGTGGAGATAATTTGACGTGGACAATTAATCTTGAAGATAGCACGTTGACAATAACAGGTAATGGAGATATGACTGTTGGGCATCTGACAAATGCAGATGGTGTGATGATTTCTGATGGACCACATTGGGGCCGATATATAGAGTATATGGCTTATGTATCTTTACCGGAAGGACTAACTAGTATTGCCGATTTTTCGTTTGGTTGCGTTTTAGGGGGCGGCGTGGAGGTATGTCCAAATTTGACTTCTATTGTGATTCCTAGTAGCGTCACACAAATTGGGAGAGGAGCTTTTTCTAATACGATATTAGGTGGTGATTATTATCCTGTCACTTCTTCTCTTTCTTCAATTACATGTAAAGCGATTACTCCTCCTATTTTAGGAGAGGATGTTTTTGTGGATGTTGATACAATGAATTGTATTCTTTATGTTCCGACAGAGAGTGTAGGAACTTATCAAGCTGCTGAACAATGGAAAGCATTCGCAAACATTCTGCCAATTGAATCTACCCAAGAAAATTCTATAGTAAGAATAGGTGATTTATCTTATATTCTGGACGATGGGGAGGCCGTAGTTACAAAAGGGGATCATTATAACACATTGAGCGATGTCGTTATCCCGGAATATGTGGAGTATGAGGGGCAGATATATTTTGTTGAGGCTATTGGTGATTCGGCATTTATGGGGCTAAACAATATTACGTCCCTAACAATTAATACGCATGAGAATAGAAGTGCAGTCAAAATTGGATCTCTCGCTTTTGCCGGCTGTAGTAATTTACAAACGCTTAAATTAAGGAATGTACATACGATCGATTCTGCTGCATTTTCAGGAAATACCAGTCTGACAAGCGTCATACTTCCCAATGTGTCTAAAATAGGCCCCTATGCTTTTAGCGGATGTACAAATTTGAAGATAATTGATTTGCCTATCTATCAAATTTCATTCGGAAGTCATGCATTCGCTTCGTGCAATAAGTTGAGAACTGTTTTTAACCATGCAAGGTCTCCTCTAGCCATTAATTCCGATGTTTTTGCAAATATAGACTTATCTCAATGTACGTTACTTGTGCGTTCAAGTAGTTTAGAGGATTATAGCAATGCGGATACGTGGAATGATTTTGGTACGATTCAGTCTATGGAGAACTACTGTGGAATATATCTTACGTGGGAAGTGAATAATGGCGAGCTTGTTATTAGTGGTATAGGGGAAATGTGGAATTATCAACCAGATTTAAGTTACTCTACTACCTCTAATGCTACACCATGGGGAAATCAGATAACATCTATATCTTTGCCTGAAGGTCTCACGAGCATAGGAGATTATGCTTTCCAAAAATGCAGTTATGTAACATCAGTAATCATACCTAATAGTGTAACTACTATTGGTAATGGGGCTTTTTGGCAATGTACCGGAGGATATAGTTCGGTGGATCCGGGAGCGACTGGAGCTGGTCTATCTACCGTTACTATCGGAAGTGGAGTAACGTATATTGGTATAGGTGCTTTTAGTGAATGTTCTTTGGATTCTTTGATTTGTTTGGCAGTAGTTCCTCCTACTGTTGCACAAAGTAAAATAATGGATACTTTTACGAATGAATACGAAACTCCTCTATTCGTTCCGGCTGGAAGTGAAGGACTATATAATTCAGCTCCCATTTGGCAGATTTTTAATCCGATTCTTCCTATTTCTCAAGCAATTGAAGTAGATAATAGTGCTATTCAAGCAGAGCCTGAGGCGAACAGCGTAGTACTTGAATGGATTGCGGATTCAGAGGCTTCCACTTACACAATAGAGATTAAACAAGATCAAACAACTGTATGCTCGCTTGTTTTTGATGCGCAGGGTCATTTGGAGAGTAATACATACGATGTGCTTGCGCGCTCAATAAGTAGTAAGATTCAACAAAAGGCAACACAAACATCTACCGGCTGGCAGTATACAATTGGAGGTTTGGAAGTTAATACCGATTATACCTATACGGTTGTTGCTCGGAGAAACGATAATAGCGAAGTATATAATACAACTATCCAATTCCGAACACAAGCGACAACCACCGATTTTGACCAAATCATCAATGAGAGATCAAATAGTATTAAACTCCTCCGTAACGGTCAAATCCTTATCCTCCGCGGTGACCGCACCTACACCCTCACCGGTCAGGAGGTAAAATAGTCTATGTCCATTTCAGGGCAATACTATTGCCCGCTCTCCCATCCGAGACGCTCCCAGCGCCTCGGATTTTTTGTGACCACGCACTATCAAAAATTAACCAAATCAAGAAGAAATGACTATGCGCACCATAGGATACCCATACCATACCCATAGGATACCCATAGGATAAATCACAAAAAATTGCATTTTTATGCATATACTGTATATATACATAGTATATATACACTTTTTGTTAGATTGTTTTTCATTTGCGTATATCAAAAAAAAGCAGTAATTTTGCAGCCGCAAAATCAATCAGTATGACGATACAGAACTATATCGAGGCGCATAAAGCGCGGTTCATGGAGGAGTGGGCGAGTCTCATTCGTATCCCGAGTGTCAGTTGTCAGGCAGAGCACAAAGCCGATATGCTGCGTTGTGCCGAGCGCTGGAAAGAACTGTTGTTGGAAGCCGGCTGCCAAAAAGCGGAAGTCCTTCCTTCTGCCGGCAATCCGTTTGTGTATGCAGAGTACAAATCACCAATCACCAATGACCAATCACCAATACCAACAGTGTTGGTTTATGCCCATTACGATGTGATGCCGGTGGAGCCGTTGGATTTGTGGCAATCCAACCCTTGGGAGCCGGAGATCCGCGACGGACGTCTTTATGCCCGTGGTGCCGATGATGACAAGGGTCAGGCGATGATTCAGGCGAAGGCTTTTGAGTACCTGGTGCACGAAGGGCTGATGGCCTGTAACGTGAAGTTTATCTTTGAGGGTGAAGAAGAGATCGGTTCGCCGAGTCTCGAGGCTTTCCTCGAAGATCACAAAGAACTGCTCAAAGCGGATATTATCTTGGTGAGCGACACCTCGATGATCGGCAAAGAGACGCCCTCTATCACGACCGGACTGCGTGGACTTGCCTACTGGCAGATCGAAGTGGACGGTCCGAATCGTGACCTCCATTCTGGACATTTCGGTGGCGCTGTCAAGAACCCGATCAATGCCCTTTGTGAGATGCTTTCGCAAGTGGTTGATAGGAACGGACGCATCACAATACCAGGATTTTACGATGATGTGCTGCCAATTCCTCAAGCTGAACGGGAGATGATTGCACAAATTCCTTTCTCGCAGGAGAAATACAACAAAGCCATCGATGTGGATGAGGTCTTCGGAGAAGCGGGATACTCGACCCTCGAACGCAACTCCTGTCGTCCCTCGTTTGACGTCTGCGGCATCTGGGGCGGTTACACAGGCGAGGGCTCCAAAACAGTCCTGCCTTCCAAGGCGTTTGCGAAGGTCTCTTGCCGTCTGGTACCTAACCAAGACCACGCCAAGATCTCACAGGCGTTCATCGATTATATCGCCTCTATTGCCCCCAAAGGTGTCCGCGTAAAGGTCACTCCAATGCACGGTGGTCAGGGCTATGTTTGCCCCATCGATATACCGGCTTACAAAGCAGCAGAGAAGGGCTTTGAGATCGCCTTCGGTAAACGTCCTCTCGCTGCACGTCGTGGCGGTTCGATACCTATCATCGCGGCCTTTGAGCAGATTCTCGGTTGCAAAACCATCCTCATGGGCTTTGGTCTCGAACAAAACGCTATCCATTCTCCCAACGAGTCCATGGATCTCGAAGTGTGGGAAAAAGGCATTATCGCCGTTACGGAATTTTATAAGGAGTACGCAAAATGAAGATAGCTATCATAGGCGCCGGAAGTGTAGGAACCAACCTCCACCACGGCTTGGAACTCAAAGGCATCCATGTGGAATTAGTACACGCTCGTCCGCTCACTGCTAACCCCTCTGCAGTAAACGATCTGCCTTTGGCAGACATCTATATCTACACCGTGGCTGACCATGTGTTGCGGGAAGTGGTGTCTTTGGTGAACGCCCCCAAGTCGCTCCATCTCCACACCTCCGGATCAATGCCGATCGAGGTGTTCGGTGCCGACAAACCCCATGCCGGTGTGTTGTATTTCTTTCAGTCCTTCAGTCGCGAAAAACTGATCGACGATTGGAGCAATATCCCTTGCTTCATCGAGGGGCGAAACATCGACGATATCGCGGCGATATACAGCCTCGCACAATGTCTGACGAGTCACATTTACGAGGCGAATCAACACGATCGCGAACGGTTGCATATAGCCGGTATTTTTGCCAATAACTACACCAACCTTATGTACCGTATAGCCGCAGATGTCCTCAAAGGTACATCGATACCTTTTGAGGCACTGTTACCGCTGATCGACAACACGGCCACCAAGGTGCACTTCATGAAACCCGAAGACGCACAAACCGGTCCCGCCCAACGCGGAGACCATGCCGTGATGAACCATCATCTGGAAATACTGCAAACTACGCCGTACGCTGAAGTGTATCGAGCGCTCGCAGCGTTAATCGAGAAAGCGCATAGTCATTGAGTTCGTCCCAACGAATGCAGATCGTGCCGGGTAACTCCGGCATTTTTTGTACCTGGTGTACAATGAACCGTGCATGCAGTTTCTGATGCGAAAGCACGTGGGTAAAAGAAAGCTGACCACTGACAGCTGACGGCTGACTACTTGTTTCCTCGCACGGAAACTCATACAGATGATACCAGATATCCTTCGCTTCGCGTCGCTGAATCAAGGTGTGTTCGCCGTCCGTGTAGATACGATAGGTGAACCAGCGGTCCCGCACTTTCGGACGGGGTTTGCGAACGGGTAAGAGCTCCGCCGTTCCATGCGCATAAGCCTGACAAACGTTCTGCAAAGGACAGTTCAGACAGGCGTCACCCAGAATAGGTGTACAGTAGAGCGCCCCAAATTCCATAATAGCCGAGTTAAACAGCCGCGGGTTCTCGCGATCGAGCAGTTCTTCTATCTTCTGATGAAAAAGTTTCTTTCCGGCAGACGTATCGAAGGCCTCATCGATATCAAGCAGTCGTGCTACGACCCGGTACACATTGCCGTCCACAGCGGGGTAGGGCAGGTTGTATGCAAAACTCGCAATCGCTCCGGCAGTATAGTCGCCAATGCCGGGTAGCGAACGGATATCCTCAAAACGGGCAGGGAAAGGTGCCCATCCGTGCTCCATCACAGTCTGCGCAGCTTTGTGCAGATTTCTCGCCCGGGAATAGTATCCTAAGCCCTGCCACTCACGCAGTACCTCTGCCTCATCGGCAGCTGCCAAATCTTCCACACGCGGCCAACGGGCGATAAAACGCATATAGTACTCCAGTCCCTGTGCTACCCGGGTCTGCTGCAAGATGATCTCACTGAGCCAGATTGCGTACGGATCGTCGGTGTCCCGCCAAGGCAAAATACGATGATTTTGAGCGTACCAATTATACAATTGACGATATAAATTCTCCATTTTCGGTGCAAAATTACAAAAAAAATCACAAATTTGCAATTTTTTTGCCGAAAAATTTTCATATTTCATTAATTTGTAGTAACTTTGCACGCTTTTTTGATTTTTTGGAACAATTAAATATAAATATTATATGAGAAAAGCTGAACTCATTTCACAAATTGCAATGACCACGGGCTACGATAAAAAGACGGTTACAGTTATTACCGAAGGTCTGATGAAGGAAATAAAAAACAGTATGTCAAAGGGCGAGGAAGTATATCTCCGCGGTTTCGGTAGTTTCGTGCTCAAGGCTCGCAAGGAGCGTATGGCTCGTGACATCACTGCCCGTACTTCGGTTTTCGTTCCGGCACACTGCGTACCTGACTTCAAGCCGGCTGCTGAGTTCTGCGAGGTGGTTCATGACCTGAAGTTGCAGAAGAAAGCGAAAAAAGCAAAATAACATAAATAATATATTAACAACTAATTTCATTACAATTATGCCTAACGGAAAGAAGCATAAGAGACACAAGATGTCTACGCACAAACGTAAAAAACGTCTGCGTAAGAATCGTCATAAGCATAAGTAATTGACGATCGACCGTGGCTTTGTGGCGTTAACTTGCTCAAGCGTGGGTAAGTTGCCACAAGGCTATTTTTTATTTACTTTAATCCCTTTCAAGTATGAAAAGCGAATTGATTGTGGACGTACAGCCGCAAGAGATCGCGATAGCGCTGACAGAGGACGACCGCTTACAGGAAGTTGCACGTGAGAAACGTGACCAGGATAATTTCTCGGTAGGAAATATCTACTACGGTCGGGTGAAGAAAGTGATGCCGGCGCTCAACGCAGTCTTTGTGGATGTAGGTCATGAGAAAGAAGCTTTTCTGCATTATTTGGATTTAGGTTCTCAGTTTCGTACGCTGCAAAGCTATGTTACCAAAGCCGTTTCGGATCGACGCCGTGTGCCGATTATCACGAAGACACAACGTCAGCCCGAAGTAGGAAGAGAAGGACAGATCGCGGATGTGCTCAAAGTGGGAGATACACTCTTGGTGCAGGTCTCCAAGGAGCCGATTAACACCAAAGGACCGCGTCTGACGGCAGAGATCTCTATCGCAGGACGCAATATCGTCCTCATCCCTTTCTCAGACGGCGTTATGGTAAGTCAGAAGATTAAACGCGAAGCGGAACGTCAACGCCTCAAGCAACTGTTGCTGTCCATCAAACCTGCGGGTTTCGGCATCATCGTGCGCACCGTGGCGGAAGACAAACGCGCCGCGGAATTAGACAACGAGTTACGACTGCTCGTCGAACGTTGGCAAGAGACCGTCAAGTCGCTCCAACAGAAACAACCCGTGAGCCTCGTTAGTGAAGAGATGGGACGTACCCTCGGTATCATCCGCGATGTACTCAGTCCGGACTTTACGAATATTCAGATTAACGACCAGGCCATTTATGACGAAGTACGCCATTACCTGGAGCTCATTGCTCCGGAGAGTGCGAAGATCGTCAAACTGTACAAGGGTGAGCAGCCTATCTTTGACCATTTCGACATCACTCGTCAGATGAAGACGGGACTCGGCAGAACGGTCGGTTTCAAGCATGGTGGATACCTCATCATTGACAAGACCGAAGCACTGTTCTCCATCGATGTCAACTCCGGCAGTAAGAAGATCTACGAGGACCAGGAAGAGAATGCGTTCCAGTTTAACATGCTGGCCGCCGATGAGTTGGTGCACCAACTCCGTCTGCGCGATATCGGAGGTATCATCATTGTCGATTTTATCGACATGGACTCCAAGGAACACCAGCAGCAACTCTACGACTATGTGCGTAAACTCATGGAACGCGATCGTGCCAAGCATAACGTGTTGCCGCTCAGTAAGTTCGGCCTCATGCAGATCACGCGTCAACGGGTAAGACCGGCGGTGGAGATGCAAGTGGAAGAAGTATGTCCGACCTGCGGAGGAAAAGGAAAGATTCAACCCTCTATCCTCTTTACGGACAAGCTCCAGGAGCAGATAGAGCACGAGTTCAACCAACACGGACGGGGATTGCAACTACACCTTCACCCCTTCATCTACGCCTACGTCACACGTGGTTTCTGGCGCTCTTTAGCCGGACAATGGAGACTCAAGTACGGCATCAAGGTGGTGGAAAACCAATCTCTGGGAATGTTAGAAACCCGATTTATTGCAGAAAAGTAAAAAAAGCCGGCACTCGCCGGCTTTTTCTTTCGCTAATCCCTAATCCCTAATCGCTAATCCCTAATCCCTCATCTTCTGCACCGGGGATGTATTTTTTTAGCACACGTGCCACGCCGGTGGTCCAGTTGTTGATGGAGTCGTTATCCATCTCCAAACCGCTGATCATGTGTACCACCTGGTCAATCGGCATACCGTAACGAAGAACACCGGAGATCAAACGGGCATAGTTCCAGAACTCGCGGTCGAACTTATAACTCAGTCCCTCCACCGTCGTCTTGAACCCACGCGTGTTGACAAACTGAAAATCGTACCGTTTCTGTCCGTCCGGTTGTACGACCTTGATGATCTTGCCCTTGGTCACAGACTTAGGTAACGCAATTCCCATCTCGTCATCCGCCAGACCCGTGAAGATCTCGTACGGACGGCCGTCCTTCAGACCGACAAACGCAATCCATTTGTCTTTCTGGTTCTGAAAGCGCACCACATCCGCTTCCAACTCTACCGGACGTTTCAATAACGTCGAACTCTCTTGTATTTCCATAAAATTAACCTTTAATCATTCACCCGTTCATCCATTCACCGTTATCTTCGCGGAACACGAAGTCTCTCCCGCTTCGTTCTTCATTTGGTACTGTACCCCGTCTTCGGAAACGAGATAGTGTGTTTGCAGCGTCTCGCCGAACATCGCTTCTTTGCTGTAGTTGATATCCAGCCGTACGGTCTTACCGTAATAATCCGGCAGATACGCATCGGTCAGCGCTTGCAGGTAGCGGCAACTGTTGCAGTGTCCGTTGTAATCGATATCCGAATAAACGACCTTATGCGGTGCGACACCGGCCGGTTCCGGAATTGTCGTCATCCGCACACGCGGCATATCCAGTACTTCGCCATCTACGCAACCCTCAAAGATCGGATCGTCGAAGATATTGACAATCTCGCGTTTGTTCAGATTCAGCACCGCCCAAACGGACTTACAGATACCGATGAGTCTGTCCCCTGACCAGATACGGAAATCACGGGTACTGAGCATGTGGGCGTTACTCTCTATCCAGGTCTCAATACGTATTTTCTCACAATGCGTCGGTAACGCGTACATCTCTACACTCAAGCGCGTCAAGATCCACGTCAAACCCCGCGGATGGAGTACGGCGATACCGAAACCCAACTCGTCCGCCACCGTACCGGCTACTTCCAGCAGATAGTTCTCGAGGTTGAACAAACGGATCTTCTTTCGCCCGTCAACTTCCTGGTACTTTATACTATATTCGTAAGAATATTTCATCCCTTCATCCCTTCATCCATTCACTCCTTCAACCATCTGTCTAACCAGTTTCTAAACTCACGCTGCCAAAGGATACCGTTCTGCGGTTTGAGTACCCAGTGATTCTCATCGGGGAAAATTAGCAGCTCTGCCGGAACCCCGCGCATCTTCGCGGCATCAAAAGCGGACATGGCCTGATTTGCCAAGATCCGGTAGTCTTTTTCGCCGTGGATACAGAGAATCGGCGTGTCCCATTTGTCGACGAACTTATGCGGACTGTTGGCGAAGGTACGTTGGGCGATCTTGTTGTCTTTCTCCCAGTACGCACCACCCATATCCCAGTTGGCGAACCATTTCTCCTCGGTCTCCAGGTACTGCATCTCTAAGTTAAAAATACCGTCATGGGCGATGAACGCTTTGAATCGTCCGTCGTGATGACCTGCAATCCAATATACGCTGAACCCGCCAAACGATGCTCCGACGCAACCTAAATGATCTTTGTCCACATACGGTTCGTTGCAGAACTCATCGATCGCCGTGAAGTAATCCTTCATGCATTGTCCGCCGTAGTCTCCGCTGATCTCCTCGTTCCACTCCTTACCGAAACCCGGCAGACCTCTTCTATTCGGCGCCACGATGATATAATCACCCGCACTCATCATCATGAAGTTCCACCGAAACGACCAGAACTGACTCACCGGACTCTGCGGACCGCCCTCGCAATACAAGATCGTCGGGTATTTCTTGGTCGGGTCAAAATACGGCGGGTAGATGATCCAGGTCAGCATCTGTTTACCATCACTCGTCTTCTGCCATCTCGGCACAACGGTCGAGCGCTCGATCTGATTGTAGATATTGTCGTTCTCGTGGGTCAGTTGTACCAAACCGGTTTCTTCGTGTAAGTTCAACCGGTAAATCTCATTGGCCTGCCGCATCGAGTGACCCAGTACCCAAATGTTGTAATCCGTTACGTCACCCAAGCCTAAGTCATGCTGTCCTTCGGTCAGTTTGGTCGTCCAGCCATTCAGATCCACTTTGTACAACTGTACGGTGGCGTGCCAGCATGCCGTGAAGACCAGTGTCGTATCGTCCAACCATGCGTACTCATCGACGTTCGTGTCCATGATACGACTCAGGAAACGTTTCTCGCCGGACTCTAAGTTCATTACCATCAAACGATTCTCATCGCTCTCATAACCGTCGCGAGGCATGGACTGCCAGGCGATCCATTTGCCGTCCGGTGAATAACTCGGGTTGGTGTCGTAACCGCCGTTGTCCGCTGTGATGTTGCGCTCCTCGCGCGTGCGTATATTAAATAGGAATATATCGCTGTTGGTGCTCACGGCATAGTCCAGTCCCGTTTTCTTGCGGCAGGTGTACGCAATCTCCTCGTTATTGGGGGCCCATGCCAACTGCTCGACGCCACCGAACGGCTTCATCGGACTCTCAAAAGCAGTGCCTTCGAGGATATTGAATCCTTCGCCGAGTTGCGCAGTCTTGATACGCTCACCCTCGCCGTAGAAGGTCAGTTTCAGGTCATATACAAACGGCTGCGGCGCGGTCTCGGTCCACTCGTCCCAATGTTTGTACATCAGGTCTTCGTGCATGTGTCCCGTTGCCAAGGGCAGATCGGGGTATTTATCTACGGTCGCCGGAACGGTCTTCACTTGCTTGATGAGAATGATCTTGTCGCGCATCGGGGAGAGCAGGAAACCGTCGATGTCCTCTGCACCTTCCACTTCGATCTCCTCTTGGTCGCGCCGTAAGTACAGTTTACCGCCCTTCATATATGCCAGCCATCCGCTGCACCCGAACCATGCCGGCTCATAGCCCACGAACTCGTCGCATACTTTCATGTCCTCAAACGGATTGCAGATGCGGATCCACGAGGTGGAGCGGTTCTCTTCCACGCTATAGTAACTCACGGTATAAGCGAGCATACCTGTCTCGATATCGCTCTTCACGCTACCGATACGTCCCAGCGCCCACAGTCCTTCCGGAGTCAAACGACCGCCTTCAATCGTGATCTGCGGTTTCGTGATAGGAGCCTTACCCTCTTCTGCTTTCTGGCAAGCCGTACCCACCAAAGCCATCAATGCCATAATAAAAAATTGTATTTTTTTCATATTTATCTGAAATTCGCTGCAAAGGTACAAAAAAATTTGCATATATGCAAAAAAAGCAGTAATTTTGTAGCACAAAATTGAACAAGCCATGAAAATTCAGTTTTTAGGTGCCACGCGTGAGGTGACGGGAAGCAAACATCTGATCACGACCGATTCGGGACATACGATTCTCTTGGACTGCGGTATGTATCAGGGTAAGGGTATGGAGACGGAATCCGCTAACAGGGACTTGGGTTTTGATCCGGCGAAGTTGGACTGCGTAGTGCTCAGTCACGCGCATATCGACCATTCGGGCTTGATTCCGTACATTGTGAAGATGGGCTTTAAGGGCGATATCTACTGCACTCCGGCCACGCGTGACCTCTGTGCGCTTATGTTAGCCGATACGGCCTTTATACAGGAGCAGGATGTACGGACCTACAACAAGAAGATCGACAAGCAGAATCCGCATAAGGAGAAAGGCAAGAAATACTTCATTGAACCGCTCTATAACCAGCAGGACGTCAACCGCGCAATGAAACATTTCGTGACCTACAGTTACGACCGCCGTTTCCGACTCTTCGACGATGTGCTGCTGACCTTTACTAACTCCGGACACATGCTCGGCGGGGCGATTTGCTCGTTGGAGATCTATGAAGAAGAGAAAGATCCGAATGGCTGTCCGTCTCCGGCGACGCGCCGGTGGAAGCGACTCGCTTATACGGGAGATATCGGACGAAAGCACAGCCATATATTGCCTAGTCCGCAGCTCTTCCCGCAGTGCGATTACCTGATCTGCGAGTCCACCTACGGTGACAGGTTGCACGATGAAGATGAGGTGACGGAAGAGCAGCTGTTGGGGATCGTCGATGATACCTGCGTGTACCGCAAAGGGCAACTGTTGATTCCTTCTTTCTCCGTAGGTCGTACGCAGGAGATCGTCTATGTGCTGAACCAACTGTATAACGATGGTCGCTTACCGCAGATTCCGGTGTACGTGGACAGTCCGATGAGTACGAACGCCACGCAGATTTTCCGTCTGTACCTGGACGAACTGAGCGACGAGGTGCGTGATACGGTGCAGTATGATGCCGATCCGTTCGGGTTCAATACCTTACGCTATATCACCGATATCAGTGAGTCCAAGGCGTTGAACCACAAAGAAGAACCCTGTATCATCATCTCCGCTTCAGGCATGCTCGAGGCAGGGCGCATCAAACACCATGTAGCGAATCATATATCCGACCCGCGTTGTACCATCCTTATCGTCGGTTACTGTGAACCCACCACTTTGGGCGCACGTATCCAGCAACCCGGACTGCAGTGGATATCCATCTTCGGTCAGGACCGTAAGATCAAAGCCCAGATTACCAAACTGGAGGGTTTCTCGGGGCACGGTGACTATCGGGAGATGATCGATTATCTGACGCGCAGTCTGATAGCTGAGCAGGTGAAGCAGGTCTTCGTCGTACACGGCGATGAGACCGCGGCGGAAACCTATAAGGGACATCTGGAAGAAGCGGGATTTAAGCACGTAGAGGTACCCGAAAAGGGTCAAACGGTTGAATTATAGCATTTTTTTGCAAATAAATTTGCACAAATCAAAAAAAAGCAGTAATTTTGCAGCCGCTTTTTGAGAACGAGAGTTCTCGCATGCTCTGCACGCTCGGGTAGTAGTTCAGCCCGGTTAGAATGCCTGCTTTGGGAGCAGGAGGTCGTGAGTTCGAATCTCGCCTACCCGACTAGGGGAGCCACATGGCTCCCTTTTAAATTAAAAATGCGATACAAAGCTATTTTTATTGATATTGACGATACGTTGCTGGATTATATCCCTTGTTGTCGGGAAGCTTTTGAGGCGGCGATGAGTCAAATATCCAATGTCCAATGTCCAATGTCCAATGAAGAACAATTCGATTTGTTCTTCCAAATTTCCGGACGGCTCTTCTCGGAGGCCAAGCACGGATTGCATACGATTGCTGAGGTCATGGAACTTTATCCCAAGGAGTTCATCGCTACCATCGGATATCCGGAGTCGGCGGTAGATCCCTTCAAGCATGCGTTTCGTGCGGCATGGGGTACGACCCATACCTTAGTACCCGGTGCGCGGGAGATGCTCGAGCGCTTGTCTGCCAAGGGATACCGACTCTTTGCGGCGTCCAACAGTTTCGGCCACTTGCAGCGCAGTCGGCTGGAACAGGCAGGTATCCTGTCTTTCTTCGAAGACACCTATATCTCCATGGATATCGGTTATGACAAACCCGACATTCGTTTTTATCAGGAAGCCCTTCGTCGCTGCGGTTTGCAACCATCCGAAGTGCTGATGATCGGAGACTCGATGACCACCGATATCCTCGGTGCCCAAGCTGCCGGCATGGATGCGCTCTTCTTTGACCGCAAAAAAGATGATTTATTGCAACTGATAACTGATCTCTGAAAACTGTAAACTGTAAACTGATGAACCGTTATACATTAGGAAAAATCGTTAAATTTTTCTTTCATTGGCACTACGACATCCGTGTGACCGGTGAGGAATTGTTGCGGAACGACTCCGTGCATCTGGTGCTGCCGAATCATACCGCCTATATCGACCCGCTCATTCTCTTCAGCGAAGAGTGGTGGCTGCCCATCAGTCCGCTGACCGACGAGTTGTTTATGCGCCATAAGTTCTACGGCTATATCTTACGAAAGGCCGATGCAATCGAGGTGCCGGATCTCTACAAGAGTGCGATGAGTCGCGAAGAAGGGGCGGCGGTGGCAGGACAACTGAGCCGCATCGTCATCAATAGTCTGGCAGCCGGTAAGCAGATCTGTTTCTATCCCTCGGGACACGTCAAGACGGTGGATAAGGAGATCATCGGAAACCGGCGTCTGGCGTACGAGGTATGTCGTGAGCTTCCCGCGGGCGTGCGCGTGATCCTTTGTTACATGCGCGGGTTAGAGTCCAGCCGGTTCTCCAAACTCCAACCCAAACAATGGAAATGGCGCCGGACGGTGACGATGCACTTTGAAGACCACACCGAAGAGGTGCAACATTGGGCACAAACGATGAGCCGTAGAGAATTTAATGAAAAACTCGAAGAATGGTATAACTCTGGCACGCTTTTTGTTGCATAACAGGCGGCTTAAAAAAAACTTTACGATGAGAAAAATACAACATATCGTACTCTGTATTCTTTGTTCGGTACTCTATACACCTTTATTCGCCGGCGACACCTTGCACTACAGCTTGGCGCAGTGCCGCGATCTGGCGTTGACATCCGGTAATGCTTCCAAAGCGCAGCAGGAGACCCAACTAGCAGCTAAGTATAACCGTCAGGCGGCTCTGGCGGCGATGTTCCCCCGTATCACGGCGAACGGCAGTTATATGTGGAACTCCCTCGACGCCCATTTATTGGCTAACTCGACCGCCTTTTCGTTCGGTACGGCGACCGTGAATCCGGACGGCACCTCGTCTTTCGTATGGAGCGGAGAGAGTACGCTCGGTAAGATGGAGACGGCCGCTAAGGGAACGGTTTTCGAGGATGCGGTGAAGGACATCGAAGTGAAAGCCGGACAGAAGATCGCCGATGCGTATCAGGTGCTGTATGACAAGTTGTCACCGGACCTGACACATGTGCTCGTGGCACACGTGGGGGTGACCCAACCGATCTGGGTCGGTGGACGACTGATACAGGCGTATAAGATTGCCAAAGCGACCGAGCAGATGGCTTCGATTGAGTCGGAGGCCAAACACGATGCGACGATCTACGCCGTCGATGAGGCGTACTGGCGTGTGGTGTCGGTCAGCAAGAAGAAAGAACTGGCGAATCAATACTATAACCTCCTTTGCCAATTGGAACAAGACGTCAAGAGTGCGCTGGACGAGGGACTGGTGACGCAAGCGGATCTGCTGAAGGTGACGACCAAACGGGGCGAAGCAGAAGTGAAAAAACTGCAGGCGGAGAACGGTCTGACGCTGTCTAACATGGCGCTGGCGCAAGTCTGCGGTTTGCCGTTGAGCACCGCATTCTCGCTCGACGAGAGTGGGTTGAGTGAGACCTCCCTGCCGGTCGATGAGGCAGAGACAGAGGGTGCGGTGGCGAACCGGTCGGAGATTCAACTGCTCCAACAAGCCGAGCAGATCGCCAAGTCCAATGCCAAGATCATGGCGGCGGGACTGCAACCGAACATCGTGGCGTCCGCAGGCTATATGTACACCAACCCCAATGTGGATAACGGATTCAGCAACCAATGGGACGGCAAGGGTTTCTTCTCCGCCGGTGTGGTAGTGAACGTACCGATCGCCCATGCAGACGATATCCTCCGTTACAAAGCCGCCAAACATGCGGCAAATGCGGTGGCACTCAAGACCGAAGAGACCCGTGAGTTGCTGACCCTGCAGACCACGCAGGCAAACCAAAAACTGATGGAGGCGCAGCAGAAGATCGTGTTGGCACGACTGACGCAGAACAACGCCGCCGAGGTGCTGCGTATGGCGCAGGAATCGTATGACGCCGGTATGATCACGGCTTCTGAACTGATGCAGGCGCAGACCGCTTGGCTCGCAGCAGCCACGGACTTGGTGGACGCCGAAGTCGAAGCCAAGACCACAGAAACGCAATTACGCAACTATTTAGGTAAACTTTGATATGAAAAAAGTGAAAGAAGGAAGTCTGCTGTTAGGTTTGATTGCTCTCCTGACAGTAGTCGTTGTGGTGGCAGTAGTAGGACTGATTGCTCTCCGCCCGGAGAAGACCCTGATCCAAGGGGAGGCGGAGGCAGCCGAGTACCGTGTGTCCGGTAAAGTGCCGGGACGTATCGAGATGTACCTCTACGAAGAGGGAGAACAAGTGAAGAAAGGTGACACGCTGGTCGTCATTTACTCCCCGGAAGTAGAAGCCAAGAAAGCCCAGGCGCTGGCGGCGCGTGAAATGGCGGAGGCCGTCAACCAGAAAGCCAAGAACGGTGCCCGGAACGAGCAGATCCAGGGTGCGTACGAGTTGTACCAGAAAGCCAAAGCCGGTGAGGAGATCTACCGCAAGAGTTACGAGCGTGTGCAGCGTTTGTACGACAAAGGTGTCGTTTCCGCACAGAAACGCGATGAGGTAGAGGCGCAGTACAAAGCGGCGGAGGCAACTGTCAAAGCGGCACGAAGCCAGTACCAGATGGCGCTCTCCGGTGCGCGGGAAGAAGACAAAGCCGCCGCAGAAGCGCAGGTGGCCAAAGTGGACGGTATACTGCAGGAAGTAGCGGCTGCTGAGGCGGAGAAATACCTGTTATCGCCTTGCGACGGTGAGGTATCGGAACTCTTCCCGAAAGTCGGCGAACTGGTAGGACAGGGCTCGCCGGTGATGAGTATCGTGGACTTGAGCGATATATGGTTCACCTTCGCCGTACGCGAAGACATGTTGACGAGATTCCCCTTGGGCTCGGTCGTACAAGTGACCATTCCTGCCTTGGGAAACAACGTCAAGTACCCGCTTACCGTGACGCATGTCAAATCCATGGGTACGTACGCCACCTGGCGTTCGACCAAGCAGAACGGCGGCTACGATGTCCGTACCTTCGATGTCAAATGTCGTCCGACCATGACCATCCCGGGTATTCGTCCAGGTATGACTGCTCTCGTGGCTGAAGACTGATAGCTGAAAACTTATGAAGTATATCTTCATAAATATTTGGCGTGTGCTGGTGCGTGAATTGAAGATGATGTTTGCGCAACCGCTCTACCTCTTTGCGTCCGTAGGCGTGATGCTGCTGTCCACTTTCTTCTTCCTGACGTTGATGAAAGGTGGTACGGCGGAGAAGATGCCGGTGGCTGTCGTGGATCTGGACCAGACCTCTATCTCGCGTCGCCTGATCCACGAGATGCAGGCTACCCCTTCGGTGGATATACAGCTCATCACGAACTCCTATCCCGAGGCGCGACTGACCATGCAGCAGGGGAAGATTTACGGAATATTCGTCATTCCGGAGGGCTTCTACAGTGACTTGGTGGCGTTCAAACGACCGCAGATGGACTTTTATGTGACCAACGCCTATACCGTCGGTGGCAACACCGCCTACAAGCAGATGCTGACGATGGTTAACCTCACCTCCGGTGCGTTCCAGCGCGAGGTGCTGCGCAAGAAAGGACTGACGGACGATGTGATCATGCACCGCATCCAACCGCTCGCCATCGAGGGACACATGGTCGCCAATCCGTGGGGGAACTACTCGGTTTATCTGGTAAGCACGATCCTGCCCGGTATCTTGGGCCTGATCTGCCTGATGCTGACGATCTTCGCCATAGGCTTTGAACTCAAGATGCGTACCTCCCATGCCTGGCTCCGTGCCGCAGGAGGCAACTACACCGTCGCGATGATAGGTAAGTTAATTCCGTACACCGTGATGTACCTCATTTTAGGTGTCGGTTGTCATCTGATTCTGTACCGTTTTGCAGGCTTCCCGGTGTACGGCAGTACGGCACGGCTGATGTTCGGTCTGATGCTCTTCATCTTTGCTATGGAGGCCCTCGGTATCACCCTCATCGGACTCCTTCCTACCTTACGTGACGCCTTGTCGATAGGCGCTTTGTACTCGATGTTAGGTTTCTCCTTATCCGGTTTTACCTACCCTCAGATGGCGATGTTACCGCCGGTCAAAGCTCTCTCGTGCCTAGAGCCGCTGCGGCATTATTATCTCATTTATGTAAACGAAGCGCTGATGGGGGCTCCGGTGGAAAACAGCATCCCGAATATGCTGGCGTTGACGCTTTTTATGGTCGCTTCTTTGTGTGTGGCTCCTCGTTTGCATCGTGCCCTTGTTTACTGGAATTATCCGCTTAAATAATGGATGAAAGGATGAAAGGTTTTCAGTATCCCATAGTAAAAGCATTTGTATCCGAGTTATGGAGAATCTTCCGTGACCCGGGTGTGATGGTCATCTTCATCGTCGCGACGCTGGCGTACCCGCTGATCTACAAAGCCATGTATTGGAACGAGCAGATCACGAATGTACCGGTGGCGGTGGTGGACCTCAGTAACAGCCCGCAGAGTAGGGAGTTTCTCCATCGATGGAACGCGGCACCGGATATCCGTTTGACCCATACCTGCACCTCAATGGCGGAGGCGGAACAACTGCTGCGGGACCAGAAAGTACACGGCATCATTTATTTCCCGCGGGATTTTGCACGCCAGTTGGCGGACCCGCTCGGCCAGGCACATATATCGCTCTACTGCGACATGTCGTCTTTCCTCTACATGAAAGCGATCTACCTCAGTTGCAATCAGGTGATGTTAGAGTCCATGCGGAACATCCAGATTGACCGGTACGAACAAATGGGTGTGGATAAGAATTTCGCCTGGGCACTGGTGCAGGACGCACCTTATACGGAGACAGCGCTCTTCACGCCTACCGGCGGGTACGGTTCGTTCCTCATCCCGGCAGTGCTGGTACTGATCTTGCATCAGACCCTTTTCTTCGGTATCTGTATGTTGGGCGGTACGGCACGCGAAGAGAATGAAGAGAGTTATACGTTTGCTTCGCTGATCGGTCGGGCAGGGGCTTGTTTCACGATTTATTACGCCCTCGCGGCGATCCTGCTCGGTTTCTTCCCGCGCCTGTTCGATATCCCGCATATCGGTTCGATCGGCGATATATTGCTGCTGATTGTACCGTATATACTCGCAGTTATCTTCTTCTCGCTTTGTGTATCGGTCTTCATCCGCAACCGCGAGTCAGGACTGGTGCTGCTCATTTCGTCGTCTCTGATCTTCCTCTTCATGGCGGGTATCTCGTGGCCCAAAGAGATGATCCCGGACGCATGGTGGTACATTGCTTGTTGTATCCCGTACACCCACGGTGCACACGCTTTCATTCATATAAATTCGATGGGTGCTACGTTGACCGCTACCGCCACGGAGTACATCGCCCTGTGGATCCTCACGGGCGTCTATTTCGTGCTGGCCTGCGGACTCTTTTATATCCGCAAAAAGCGCCTATTTGAGGAAAGCGTCCTTGAAACCGAGGAAGTACAGGATGCCGTCCAGACCGACCGTTGAGATGGCCTGATTGGCACTCTCTTTCACTTTGGGCTTCGCATGGAAAGCGATACCTAATCCTGCCTTACCTAACATATTCAGGTCGTTCGCACCGTCGCCTACCGCGATTACCTGTGCCAGGTCGATATGCTCCACCTGCGCAATGAGTTCGAGCAGCTCCGCTTTGCGTTTGGCATCGACTACATCTCCTATATACCGGCCGGTGAACTTGCCGTCCGCGATCTCCAGTTCATTGGCGTACACATAGTCCACACCGAAACGTTGCTGAAGGTACTTGCCCACAAAATTGAATCCACCACTCAGGATAGCAATCTTAAAGCCGCATTTTTTCAGTACACCGAAGAGCCGGTCTGCACCTTCGGTGATAGGCAGATGGTCGATGATATCCTGCTGTACGGACGCGTCCAAACCCTTCAGCAGAGCTACGCGGCGTGTGAAACTCTCCTTAAAATCAATCTCTCCCCGCATGGCCGAGAGTGTGATTGCTTTGACCTGATCACCGACGCCGGCACGCATCGCCAGTTCGTCAATGACCTCCGTCTGAATGAAGGTAGAGTCCATATCGACGCAGATCAAACGCCTGTTCCTACGGAACATGTCGTCTTTCTGGAACGAGATATCGATGCCTTCTTCGCGCGATACCTCCAGTAACTCGCGTTGCAATATATCGCGGTCAGGCAGGTTGCCGCGTAACGAGAACTCAATACAACTATGCCGTTTCTCCACCGGAACGGATACGTCCGGACGGTCACTCAATCGCAATATATTATCGATGTTCAACTGCCGTTTGGCTACCAGCTCCGCTACCCGGGCAATATGTTTCGCCGTGATCTCACGCGCCAAGAGCGTTACTACGTAACGATCCTGCTCCTGACGACCCACCCAGGCAGAGTATTCCTCTTCGCTCAGCGGCGTAAAACGCACGATCATCTCCAGACGCGAACAGCAGAAGAGCACCTCCTTGATCATCTCACCGCTCTGCGACGGGTCATCCACCCGAATGAGGATACTCAGATTCAACTGGTGGTGCAGATTCGACTGTCCTATATCCTGCACAAACGCACCGTACTTACCCAACACTTCTGTCACCGCGGATGTCACACCCGGCTTGTCAAAACCGATGATATTAATCAAAATAAACTCCCGATCCATAAATAGCTTACAATTTTGCGTTGCAAAATTACTACTTTTTTACGATATATGCAAGAGTTGGCGATTTTTTTTGTGAATAATCGGACACTTTTTCATAAGAAAAGCTCTTGTGGGGTTGAAAAATTAGCAGTAATTTTGCACCCGATAAAATATGGCCTTGTTTTGGCACTAAAATCGTAATAAATTTAATAAAAATATTAAAATGAGTAAATTTTTGAAGTCATTAGCGGCAGGTTTGTTAGTCTGTTTATCGCCGGTAATGGCGCAGCAGCTTCCCGACCCGCATTTTGAGGATTGGTCCGGAGCGCAATTTGCAAGCACAGCACAGCCCAAATATTGGAATTTCTCCAATGTATCGCAGTTGGGGGTAGATAAGAACTTTGCCCATCAGGGTACGGGGCGTTCGGGCAAATGCCTGAAGATTCAGGACCAGTTCGTGGGAGTCGGTTCGCTCGGTGCTACCTCCCCGGGCTATGTAGCCTTGGGTCATCCCTGGGCGTACGTATCGAGTCTGACTTCTATCAACGACGCAACCGCCGGTACCTATGGCGGTATGAGTTGGACCCATCGTCCGGACTCGATGGTCGTTTGGATCAAGCGTTACTACGACAGTAGTGTGGACCAGGCCGCCGGCGATCATATCTCGCAGGAGAATTTCCACCTCTTGTATTACGCATGGACGGGTACAGCGCAAGGCGAGTCGTATAAGGCGAAGAACGGGTCGTGTACCAATCTGACCTCTGCCGCTCCGACATACTGCGTGGACGAGGAGTCCGATATCCGTCTGGCAATGAACGGTAACGAGTGCGGTACGAAGACTCCCGGTAAACAAGTAGCCGAGGGATGGTTCTATCAGAAGAAAGCCTACTCCAACTGGACGCGTATCTCCGTGCCGATTTATTATCTCAATGACGATGTACCGCAGAAGTGTAACGTGATCCTGTCGGCCGGTCGTTATCCGGAGTTCCGTGCGAACACGGGGCAGTATGCCGGTAGCACGCTGGAGGTGGATGACATCGAGTTGATTTACTCCAGTAAGATTCAGAAACTCTATATCGGCGGTCGCGAATGGAAAGCGTTCGATCCGAACAATACGACCGGTGAGCAGACCTATTCCTTAGGTGCCGGTGCGACAGCCATCCCGGAGATTTCGGCGGTTCGTGGTGCCGGCTCGTTGACGAACGTACGCAATGAGAAAGCCACTTTCCCCGGGCGTCGTCTGACCTCTAACGAGTGTACGATCGTGTACGGTCAAGTGGACGGTGCGGCCACCACGGTGACGGTCAAAGCAGCCGATAATTCTTCTACGACTACCTATCGTATCAAGTTCGTCAGCCAGGCCTCCAACAATGCCCGTTTGTCGGATATCAAGGTCAACGGCCAGACTATCAGCGGTTTCAATGCCTACCTGCCTACCTATAACGTGGCGCTGCCGTACGGTACGACGGCCGTACCGGTAGTGAGCGCTACGGCCCAAGATGCCGGTGCTTCGGTGCAGATCACCCAACCGACTTCGGTCAACGGTACCTCGACCATCCTTGTTACTGCCGCTGACGGAACGACCAAACAGACCTATACGCTGTCTTTCTCGGTAGCAGCTCTGACTGATGTGACGCTCAAGAATATTTTTGTGGACGGTGCACCGCTGACGGGTTTCCAACCCTCCAAGTCCAACTACACGGTCTCCTTGCCGTTGGGTACGACCACGGTGCCGACCATCACGTGGGAGTCGGCGTATGCCGCAGGTGTACAGCGTATTCAGTTGCTCAATAACACACTCGAGTCCGGTGCGCAGATTCAGGTTTCTATCCCCGGTAGTTCCTTGAGTAAGACCTATAAGCTGACCTATAAGATTGAGGCTTCGTCCTACTCCTTGCTGGCGGGTATCGCCTTGGACGGGGTGGCTTTGGAGGGCTTTACTCCGGAGCAGACGGTGTATAATGTCACACTCCCCTTGGGTACGACCGCTTTACCGGCTATCACGTGGACAGCCGGTGATTCGTACCAGACTATCCGTCTGACAGAAGGTGGCGTGGACGGCACGACACGTATCGAAGTGACAGCAGCGAGCGGTGCGGTAACGACCTATCGTTTGATGTTCCATACAGAGAAATCGACCAATAATGCCTTGGCGGGTATCACGGTGGGCGGTGAGCCTATCGAAGATTTTGATGCCGATACGCTCAATTATCATATTTCTTTGCCCGCAGGCACCACGACCATGCCTACTGTCACTTGGACAACCGGAGATCCGTACCAAACAGTGACCTGCAACCTCAACCCCTCCCTGATGACTGCCCGTCTGACGGTGACGGCAGGAGACGGTTCGACGCGGGTGTATATTCTATATTTCGAGGTGCAGAAATCCGAGAACGCTTACCTGCAGATGATCTACCTCAACGGTACAGAACTGGAAGGTTTTGATGCCAAGACTTTGGATTACACCCTCACTTGGACGGCTGCGGAGATGCCTAAGATTACCGTCTTGGGTGAGCCCGGACAGGCGATCACGATTGCGGCTCCATCGAGTTACGGTACGGCACGTATCGTCGTGACACCGGAAGAGGGTACGCCCAACATCTATATCATTCGTTTCCTTTCTCCGGAACAAACGAGTATCCCGCCTTTCCCGGAGGATTCGTTCCCTGCCTCTACAGATGCGTTGCTGACCGGGCTATATATAGACGGTCAGCCTTATGCACCTTTCCGTCCGGATCAGTTTGACTACACCGATTCACTGCCGCGTCATACCTTGCAAGTGCCGGCTGTGGTTCCGATAGCTGCAACGAGCGGTCAGATCATCTCGGTGGCTGAGGGTGGAGTGGACCGTATCACGACCATTCATGTGACGGCAGCTGATGGCGTAACCGCACAGGATTACCATATAGCCTTCCCGACCCGGAAATCGAATAACACAGCGCTCCTATCCGTTGAGTTAGACGGCGCAGAGATTGCCTTCGATCCGGCGCAGTACACCTATACCGATATCCTTCTGCCGTACGGTACCACCGTCGCTCCGTCTATCTCCGTAGAGCGCGCCGAGCCTGAGCAGTCGCTTGTTATCACTGAGGCACCGATTGGTAAGCCATCGTCCGTGATTGTGACAGCCGAAGACGGTACGCAGGCTACCTATACCTTCTCCTACCGCGTAGCGCTGCCGAACTTGAGCAATGACTTACAGGGCATCGTAGTGGACGGTTTCGGTTTGCTGGATATGTCGCAGGGTCCGGACTTTACCGTCGACCTGCCGTACGGCACGACCACGATGGATATCGTTTCCTTCACCAAGAACTACCCGGAGCAGCAAGTGGAGATCATCAACGGCGGTGTCAATGCGCCGACGCGTATTCGTGTTCGTTCGCTCAATCCGGATGAACCGGATCAGGTTTATACCATCACGCCGCGTGTTTCTGATTTGGATCCGGCGATGTTGACGGATCTGACTGTCAACGGCCAGACCATCGCTAATTTCCATCCGGATGTATATAATTACGTGCTCTCTGTGACCGGTGCAGTACCGACCATTGCGTTCACGGCGCAGGCCGGTGCTCAGGTCTATGACGATGCAAATGACAAGACTGTCACACTGGAAGTGGAAGCCGGCGGTCTGCTGCATAAATATGTGGTGACGTTCTACTATCCGCAGGATAACACTTTCGATCCGGATTTCGAAAACTGGACCAGTTATACCAATAATCATGTCAGCTCGACCGGCAATTGTCCGAACGGCTGGTACGCGCCTATCAATGCGGAAACGGGTGGCGGAACGGTGGATTATAAGCCTGCTGACTATCTGGCGACCGAGACTTCGCGTGTCAAACACGGTAGTAAATCTGCCAAACTGATGACGAAGTACCTGTTGGCATCTGCGGAATCCATGCCGGGCTTTATCTCGCTCTCGAAACCGACCGTCACCGTAGGTTCGTGGTATTGGGTGACCCATACTTCTTCTACCTTGTCGTTCGGAGACCCGATTACGTTCCGGAATACACCGGATCAGATACAGTTGGACTACAATGTGAGCGATTATAACAAAGTCACTGGCTGGCGCTTTATCTATAAGACCAATAAGGTGTCACGCATTAGTTATGCGCAAAACTTCAGTAGTGTCTCCACCAACAAGTGGTACACGATGACGCAGAACCTGACATATGAAGACAGTTTCGTACCGGAGAATCTGGATATCCTCATCAGTGCCGCTCAATCGGATAATTTGTCGGATTATTATATTAGTGCCGGTGGTATATCGGACGCAAATAAATACCTGTCCACAATGTATGTGGATAATCTCCGTCTGAACTACAGTTCGGCCTTGACGAATGTGAAGGTCAACGGTCTGGATGCAACCATCAGCGGAAAGACTATCACGGCTACTATCGATCCGGATGCAGCCGGTGCGCCGAAGTTAGTCTTGACGCATGCGGTGGCGGACCAGATGCCGGTTATCGAGTGGTCGGACGAGGTAAACGGCGTGCGTACGGCGACTATCCGTAACTATGCGGAGAACCTGTCGTACACCGACTATACGCTGACCGTGACCCGTCCGAAATCCACCAATACGACCTGTACATATGCTTTCAACGGCATGGATCTGACGGTCACCAAGGGCTCGCCCTACCAGACCGTCGCGATCGCTGAGAACGATACGGCATACGTCATCACCGTGACGGCGGAATCGGGTGCCAAGGCCGTTTATTATGCGGCGTGGCCCCAAGACGGCGCTACAGCGTCCCGTATCACCCATGTGCCGGCGGAACAAAATATTCCCGGTGAGTCCACGGCTCGTCTGGTGACGCTGACCAATGATCCTGTCCTCAATTTTGAACGCGAGTACCCCTTGGATAGCGTCTTTGTGACCGTGACCGCGCAGACCTATGAGTTGCACGTGATCGGTGCTACGGACGACACGACCTACGTCATCGACCGGAACGCTTCGGACAATGCGCTCTTGGCTTCGATGAAGACCAATGACCAGTCCGTACCGGATTTCAACGGCGAGACATACGATTACACCGTCTCCCTCAGCTCGTTGGATGCGTTTGAGGCTACGGCCGAAGATCCGGATGCCGAAGTCCGGTACACGATCGTACCTATTGATGACGCGTACGCAGCCGTGTACGTGCAGGTGACGGCCCCCAACGGTGTGAGTCAACGTCGTTACAGGGTGCTGGCCAACATCCGTACGCTCAACTCAGACGCTTACCTCACGCAGATTCTCGCAGACGATGTGCTGCTGAATGGATTTGCTTCGGATAAGTATGATTATACCATCTCCCTGCCTGCCCATTCGGCGATACCGGAGTTGAGTTCGATTGCAAGTGCCGGCGCATCGGTAGAGTCTCTCACCGAGCCGTACGGTTCTTCGGCGCTTGTCACCTTTACCGTTACCTCCGAGGACCAGCAGACCACGCGTACTTACACGGTGGATGTCCAAGTGGCACCGTCCGATATCTGCACGCTGCAGGATCTGATGGTCGATGGCGTGAGCCTGGCAGATTTCAAGACAACGGATTTGACCTATTCGATTGAACTGCCGTACGATACAAAGACGCTGCCGGAGATCGATTTTATCAAGACCGACAAGACGAGTACGGCGGTCAAGAGTGTGGACGACAAGACCGTGACCGTCACCGTGACCGCCGAAGATGGCATCCATACGACCGTTTACACCATCGTCTTTACGATCGCCAAATCCACCAATGCGGACCTCCAATCGATTGCGTTGGACGGTAAAGCGCTGGCTTCCTTCTTCGTGGACGAGCATGACTACACCATCACCTTACCGTACGGTGCTCCGCTGCCTGCGATCACGGCCGAGACGGCAGATCCGAAGGCAAGTTATGTCGTTAATGGCACAACCATCACCGTGACGGCAGAAGACGGTATCACCACGTCCACCTATACACTGACCTTCAGTTATCTGCCTTCGACCAATGCCGAGTTAAAGGCGATTATGCTGGATAACGTACTGCAATACGGTTTCCGTCCGGACTCGTTTGAGTACCAGGATACGGTGCGTTACGGTGGTACGATGCCGGTGATCACCTGGACCGTAGGTGACGACCAGCAAGTAGTGGATACGGCGTGGGTAGGGGAGACCCAACTGACCATCGTCGTGACCGCAGGAGACGGTGTCACCATCTCGGAGTATATCCTTAACTTCGAGCATCTGCTCTCGTCCAATAGTGCCCTGAAAGATCTTCGTGTTAACGGCACCACCATCGAGGGCTTCCATCCCGATACAATTGCTTATAAGATCACCTATCCGATCGGCTCACCGGAGTCGGTGATGATCAACGAGTCGAACGTCACCGCCATCACCGCGGACCCGGATGCTACCGTGACCATCTCCATGGACGGCACCACGGTACTGATCATGGTGACCGCTCCGGACGGCTCTCGCAGTGTCTATGTCATCGAGCAGGAGATACTCGTTTCTCACGAAGCGCGTCTGAAAATGATCTGGATGGACGATACCCTGCAGGTACGCGGATTCATCCCCGATACGCTCCATTACACGATTGTCCTCACGCCGGGCGCCAACATGCCGACCCTCACCGCCGAGACGCTTGATCCGCGCGGTTCATGGGATCTCGGAATGCCCGAAGAGCAGGAGGACGGTTCGACCACCATCGATGTGTTCAGTACCGCCGAAGACAGTATCACAACGCTCACGTACAAGCTGACCTTCAAGTACGCCAACTGGACCGCATCGGCTACCGTCGATACGGACGATTATCTCTTCTTCCCCATCGGTAGCGGACAGTTCAAGGCCGTCACCATCGGTATCGGTATCCAACTGGGTATATACGACCTCAATGGTCATCTGTATATGATCGAAACCGTACCGACCGCCGATCCGTCCGATGTGGAGGTGATGGTCGATCAGCAGGGCAACCAGAAACTCATCTCTGCTTCCCCGAGTGCAGAAGGACTCGTTTACACTGCTCCGGAAGGACAGCTGATGTTCTACGTCTTCTTCGATTCGAAGACCAAGAAAATCGCCAAGGGAGGCAAGTTCGGTTGGAACAGGTAAATGAGCGGACAAAAAAAAAGCAGCGCAACGCTGCTTTTTTTTTACCTCCACCGGTAACCTAACATCAGGCTTATCGACTGCGGATAAATCAGAGCGTCGGCATCAGCCGTGCCTTTCATCTCGCTGTAGAAACCGGCGATATCGGACAGGCTCACTTTGTACTGCATGTGAATCTGCATGCCGAAGGGCAGCTCATAGCCTACTGTAAGACAAACTCCGAAATGGTTATCGTGCAGCGTGTACAGACGACTGTAGTCATACACTACCGTCTCCGATTTCACGGCTTTCTTTTCCACCTTTTCTACGTTTTGGTACTTGTTCTTGACGTTCGACGCAAACGTGAAATGCGTGAAGATACCGCCGCCAAACTGCAAATACCCTTTCTCGCGGTTACCGAAACGACCCAAGAAATAAATCGGTATCTCGGCACCAAACGACCACAGGTCGTTACGCGAACCGTCCGCCTCCTTAAAGAAATTCTGATGGGCGGTAAAAATAACCTGCGGTTGGATACCGAAATGCTTGGTCAGACTGAAATCCAGGAAACCGCCGATCTCACCGCCGATACGCATGTGCGAACTCATGGGGTGGTGGTTCCGGGTAATAATAAAATTACTGATGTTCGCACCCGCCAGCACGCCACCCGAGACCGGTTTCGGCAACTTGTCCTGATCCAGCGAGTCCAGCGTGTGCTCGATATCGTAATTGACAATCTGAGTCTTTACATCGTCCAGTTTCTGCTGCAGTGCTTTGTCAGTCTTTTGTGCCGACACACCGAGCGACAGTGCCAGCGCACCGCCTAAAATCGCTAATCGATAATCGCTAATCGTTCGTCTTTTCATGGTCTTACAAAGCAATTCGTATAGTCAGTTTAACTCCGTTGCGTCCCCAGCCGCCGATCTTACGCCTTCCGTGTATCAGCATCGGCGTACCGTCTTCGTTGGTTGCCGGGATATATTGCGTCTGGTTCGTCGGGTCGGGTACCATCTTCTGAATCATGTACGGCAATTCATAGTCGTTGTACGTCAGACGACGGATATAATCGATTCGGATGAACTTGAAGATATTCTCCAGACCCACCGTCAACTCCATGTACGGCAGCTTACCGATGGGCGATGAGGTGCGGTACGCATCTTTGATGTAGCCGTTGTTATCAAACGCCTTCTGGATATTGCCGTCCTCCCACGGCGTATGGGGGAACTCGTACAGACCCGTTCCGGTCTCCAGATAAGGATTGTTCTTCTTCGTCAAACCTCCGTATATACCGGCAAAAGAGACGATGCCGCGTAACTTGAGTTTATTGATACCAGGGATGCGGTTCAAAATCCAACCCTTGAAGAAATACGTCGCGTACAGCGATACATGTTCGTCCATCAGAAACTCCATCGGCTTCATCAGGTTGAACGCACGCTGCGCCAGCAGAATACTCGTACTGCTCTCCGGGATAAACAACTTCGTGAACGGTGCTTTCTGCCATAACATACCCGTCTGCACGCGCAGATCCAGGTGGCCGAACGCGGAGAACCAGAAACGTTTGTCGAACAGCACCTCCGTGCGGTTATATACATACCCGTCACCACCGAAATGCCGGTCGTCCAGGTATCCTACATAGTGCGTCACCTGCACCGTCGGAGCATCTTTCTCCAGCGCAAACGAGGTCGGCCTACCCAAACGGTCGATCGTGATACGGCTGCCCGGCGAGTACTGGAAAGTCAGATACCCCTCATAATTGCGGTACGACGGTATATTGCTCTGCGTGATCGTCCAACTGGAGTCCGGATTCATCGACCAATCCATCTTGTTGTACTTCAACGCACCCGCCGCCTCGTTGTTCGAGAAATCAAAACTCGTCTTGATCGAGAACTTGTTCGTCCACTCTTTCATGTACTCCAACCGCGCATGGAAAACGTACTGGTTGAAGCCGTACGTCGGCGTACTCGTCGGGATGGACATCAGAATATGATCTCGGCTGATCACGTCCGTTCGCATACCCGGCTCCTCCACGTCGTACTGCACTTCCGCCAAAATATGGTGCCTCAAACCGTCGTACGGTTGGTACTTATGCTTGGCGAAGGTGTACATCAGCGTCGCGTTGTATTTCGGCCGCAGGTCTTTGGTACCGAAGGCAGCATAACCGCGGAAGAAAATCTGCGGGTGCAGGTTCGCCGTACTCGCGCCGCCGAAACGTACACGCACGCCCTCTAACATGTTCCAGCTCACGAAATTATAAATCGGACCCAAATCAAAAAGACTCTCGTCCATCTCTTTCGAGGGCTTGGTCGGGATAAACTCCGTCGTGACAGCATTCACAAACAGCGCCAGACTGTTGAACTTCGGCGTATTCGTAAACTCATTCACCAGGTCCACCACCGAACTCTCGTATTTGGTCAGCGGCTCCGGACGCAGGTCGTCCCACTTGGCGCCTACCAACCGCACCGCCGTCGAGTCATTGATATCCACTTCATCATCCTTGAAACCCGAAAAAACCTCCTTCGGAATAGGTGTCTCACGGTCCCAACCGGTGTAGATCTTCGTCTGCCGTGCCAGGATACCGCGCTTGTTGTTGAAGATATAGAACTTCGCAAACGTGCTCGTCCGGTCCGGTGCCCAGGTCCCGTCCTCCAACTGCCGGTAACTCGCTTCCACCGAGTAGTTACTAACGAAATTGAGGTTGATGTCCGGCGGCACGTTGATCGCGTATTTCTTGATCCGGTACGTGCTGTCATTCACGATATAGAGGTGACCCGTGAAACCGTAACTTTCGGAGTTAACCGGCACAAAAGCCAGGTCGATACACGGGTAACCGTCCACCATGATCGTGTCCATGATATAGTACTGGTAGAAGGTCACGGCGAGCGTGGAACTCAGCGGTGAGACGAAACGGTTGAAGAGCAGAGTCATACTGTTCTCGTTCAGATCCACGTCCTTGAAGATCGCATTCACGTTCTCGTGGAAGGACTGCGAATCGATAATATCCTCCACACCGAAGATACGTTTTTTCTGCAGCACTTTCTTCTCGCGGTGCGGCTTACGCTGGTAGTACTCCTCGCCGATATGCTCGCGGATCGACACCGTCACACTTGGATACACACCCGTCGAGTCGATATATTTCTGCACAAACTGGAAATTCTTCCAGAAGCCCTTTTGGAAATTCATCTTCAGGTTGTCCAGCGCAAAAGACATACGGCTGTACGTCTGCGCCGTGTACTGGTCGCCGCCGGTCACGTAGAAAGAATCCTTGTGCGCGATCACGTTCTTGATCAGCTCCACCGCCGGATTACCCTTGCGTTTGTACTCGCGTTTGCGGTTCTTGGGCGTCACCACGATATCCTGCAGACCATACACGTCCGGCGTCAACTTCACCTTCACGTTTTTCCTGCTCTGACCCTTACGGAGCGTTAACATCTCCGTCTTGTAACCGATCATCTGGAAGTTAATCGTGTTGTAGCCGGCGCTGTTACTGATCGTAAAGTTACCGTCTATATCTGAGGTCGTACCCACCTCCGACGCAATCATACCTTTGTTTGTCGTGGACTTGAGGAAATAAATCTGCACAAACGGCAACGTCTCTCCCGTATCTCCGTCCACCACAATTCCCGATATCGATGTCACTTCCTGCGCCATCACCATCCCGGCGAAACACAAGAATAAAAATATGTACCTTAACTGTCTCACTTTTGCTGTCTCAAACTCTCTTCATGAATGATTTCCCAAATACGTAGGGCAAAATCACCTTTATCTTTTATTCGATCAACGATCTCTTTATACCTTTCCGGTTGTAACGGAGCTACGTGGTGCGCTTTCTTCCATTCCCCGATCCGTCGGCTCACGTCCATACGTGCCGCAATCGTGTCCCACAACCGCTCATCCAACTCATCGATCTCTGCCCTGAGCCAGTTGAGCTCTTTATCATTAGGAGCCGAAGGCTCATCATTAGGCGACTTTGTCGCATCATTGAGCACTTTCAGTGCGCTCATTAAGCCATCTGGGCTTATCTGTTGCTTTGCATCAGATAAAGCCTCGAATGGCTTACAGTGTACTTCGATCATCGCGCCATCGAGTCCCAGTTCTGCGACTTTCCCCATCAGCACCGGCACTTGTGCCGCATCCCCGCTCATATGACTCGGATCCAACAGCATCGGTATATCCGGTCGCGCCAACCGTACCTTATGCGCCATCGACCAGCACGGCTGATGCCCGCACCCACGATGGATCGCCATCACCGGCACACCGGTCTTCTCCAACCGCGCAATATTCCCCAACCACAACTCCGCATCCTGATTCACGGGATTTTTGATAAAAATCCCCTTCAAATCTCCAATCTTCAATCTCCAATCTTCAATCGCGGAGCCGATAGCGGAAACGGCTATCGGGCTCGCGCTTGTCCTCGCTCCTATCCACAGATAATCGATTCCGGCTTTCAAGGCCGCCTCCACATGCTCGGGGGTCGCCACTTCCGTCGCTACCGGCACGCCGTACGTCCGCTTCACTTCCTGCAACCATTCCAACGCGGGTTCACCCACGCCCTGAAACGTCTCCGGACGCGTACGCGGTTTCCACACGCCCGCGCGAAAAATAAATTTGATCTTAAATCTCAAATCGGAGATCGCTTTCGCGGTCTCCATCACTTGTTCGCGACTTTCCGCCGAACACGGACCTAATATGTAGATCGGATTTTTAATAACTCAACTGCATGCGGAACATCGCATCCACCGGCGTATAGTCATCGTAGTAGAAGTCAGAGATGGTGACCATGATCTCCACAAATCCCACTCCTATCGCGTAGTTGTAGTGTATCTGATAGTGGTACGGATTGTTATCGGTGCCAACCGTCTCCTCGTACGTCGTCTCCGGCAGCGTTACTTGGAAGGCCTGCTGCGTACCGGGGTGGTACTCATGGAAAATGGTCACGTCCCCGAAATCATACACCTCTTGGGTCAACGCCTCTACCGGTACATGCACGAAATACTCACGGGTGTTCGTGTCAAACGTCCACTCACCGGCTGCCACCGGTATATCTACCGTCATCTTATGGAACGAACACGGCGCCTGCTGACACGTACACGGATCGTTCTTCTCGCAGCCGGCAAACACCATGCTCACCGCTGCCATCATTGCAATAAAAAATATCTTTTTCATATTCAAAAAACCTTTGCGGCTGCAAAGGTACTACATTTTTTTGACATACGCAAATAAAAAGGGGATTTTTTTCTTGTTTGTAGTGGTTTGCCTTTGCTTGTGTTGGGGCTGTTTACCTCCGCCGGTCCCGCTCTCGCGGCTACTCCCGCGAGCCTTTTTTCGGGAAAAATCGCTCTCCCTCTTGCATATATCCGAAATTTTGTGTACCTTTGCACCCAAATTTGTTGGACACATAAAAGGACCCATTTTTAGATACCACCCGCAATATGAAAAAATCGGCGTATAGGTCAAATATTAGGCTAATATCTTTGTAATAGTTTGATATGCATTGCGTTACAGCGTTCAAGAATCTTGAGGACAAAAACGGCAAACGATAGTGCTCTATAGGTCAAAAAGTAGGCTAA
>Ga0256405_10001716_pt1 | contig 57156 bp, 58 predicted proteins | sample RumenRJG_02DNA_FD_189096 | JGI IMG/M metagenome (GOLD analysis project Ga0256405, IMG submission 189096) | Bovine rumen microbial communities from Lethbridge, Alberta, Canada - RJG_02 | ecosystem: Host-associated > Mammals > Digestive system > Stomach > Rumen | place: Canada: Alberta... | reverse complement strand
GTGCTGGAATTCAGTATCTCAATCGATGACACATATCTTGATGCCAATGCCCATGTTCCGCTGCCACCGTACATAAAGCGGAGCGACGAGGAGGCAGACTCGGAGCGTTATCAGACAATCTATGCCAAGGAGCTGGGTTCGGTGGCAGCCCCCACCGCAGGGCTCCACTTTACAGATGAAATTCTGGATAAGATACGCAGTAAGGGGACACAGATACTGGAGGTGACACTCCATGTGGGAGCCGGCACCTTCTTCCCGGTACGCACCGAGAATATAGAAGACCACAAGATGCATACCGAAGCCTACACCATATCCCGGGATGTAGCCGATGCCCTCAACCAGGCCAAGGCCGCCGGGAAGAAGATCACTGCGGTGGGGACCACATCCATGCGCACTCTTGAATCGGCCTGCTCCGGAGGCCTCATACCGGCCGGCAGCAGCTCCACATCCATATTCATTTACCCAGGGTATAAGTTCAAGTTTGTGGACAGGCTGTTCACCAACTTCCACACCCCGGAATCCACTTTGCTTATGCTTGTCTCTGCCTTTGCCGGCCGGGACCTGATAATGCGCGCCTATAAACATGCTGTAGAGGAGAGATACCGCTTCTTCTCCTATGGCGACTGTATGATCATCCTTTGATTATCTTTTCAAACTCTCCGGAAAATGCTATACTATATATGATCTCCTCCGTATGGCAGGAGCATAATATCTGATTGGAAAGCTTAGTGCTGACCATAAAGAGAGGAAAAGCAATGAAAAAATTTTTATGTCTCATCCTTTGTGCAGTTATTGCAGTATCTGCATTTGCATCTGGAAAAAAAGAAGAACAGCAGCTTAAAGAGATAAACATCTCCTATGTCCGCTCACCCTTCAACCTCCCCCTCATCATCATGAAGGAGAGGGGAATGGCTGAAAAAGCTTTCGGGGAGAAGGGAATCAAGGTCAACTATTACGAGATCACCTCTGGTGCCAAGCAGACCGAGGCTATTGCGGCTGGAAGCCTGGATATCGCATCTGTGATCAACTCCGTATCTGTAATCCTGGCCAATGCTGCCGGCAACCCTGTTGAGATATTCTCTGGTTTCAGCAAACCGGAGCAGATGTTCACCATCATGACCACCAACCCTGATGTGAAGACACCTGCCGACCTTAAGGGAAAGAAGGTGGCCGGTCCTAAGGGAACAGTGCTCAACGAGCTTCTGGTGGCTGCTCTTAACAAAGAGGGTATGACCCTTGATGATATTGAATACATAAATATGGGTATTCCTAACGCTGTGCAGGCAATGCTCTCAGGCAAGGTGGACTGTGCTCTGGCTGCCGCCGCTTCTGTAGTTGCTGCCGAGAAGAACGGTGCAAGAATCCTAGTTACCTGCGAAGGCTATGTAAGTCCGCTCCTTATCTCAGCCTGCTCCAAGGACTTTGCCGCCAATCATCCTGCAATGCTCAAGATTTACACCGACACATATAAGGAAGCTATTAAGTGGATGAATGCCAATATGGAAGAGGCCCTTGCCCTTGGTGCCAAGGTGCAGGATATCTCTATGGAAGATGCCAGGAAGCTCTTTGCCTGGAGCAACTTTACCGATCATCTGACCGATGCAGACCTTGATGCTCTTGAGTATGATGTTAACTTTATGGTTGATACCGGTATGATTGAGAAACACATTGACAAAAAAGACTTTGTCAACAGAATGGCTTTGAAATAAAGAGAACTGGAAGTTAAGCTCAAGAGGTCAGCTGCGGCTGGCCTCTGTTTTTTTAGCAACCTCCACATAGTGCCTGGGATGGGCATGGAGGCCTGCCACCTCTGCATCGGTAAGCTGCCGTACCACTTTTGCAGGGCTTCCTATTATCATGGAACGGGGAGGGAATACTTTATCTTTGGTAACCAGGGCACAGGCTCCCACAATGGATTCATGACCTATAACAGCGCCGTCAAGAATAGTGGCTCCCATCCCTATAAGACAGTTGTCCTCAACAGTGCAGCCGTGAAGAATAACCCCATGGCCTACAGTCACGTTATCTCCCACAGTGCAGGGGGTTCCTTCTGAGGTGTGCAGAATGCAAAGATCCTGTATATTGCTTCCTTTTCCCACAGTTATAGGCTCAATATCGCCCCGGAGGACAGCACCGTACCAGATGTTTGCATCTTCCTTGATAATCACATTGCCGGTTATAACTGCATTATCTGCAATAAATGCAGGCTTTTCGACCTTCGGCTCAATACCATTAAATTTTGCTATCATTTTGCCCTCCTGGCTGAATAATTGTTATCTTTACAGGTATTAACACATTAATTTTATTATGTTATAATTATATTTTGGATGAATAGTAACAGTTTTAACAGAAAAGATAAAGCTATGCACTCACTCTTTGTCCTCCTGTTCCTTATCGGAGGCATCTTCTTCCTCAAGGCAACTGCGGCAGTCTTTGCTCCTCTTGTCTTTGCAGTGATGATAAGCTTCATGCTTTTCCCTGTGATGCAGCGGCTCGAGAGACTCCATATTCCCCGGGTCCTTGCAGTTACTATCATAATGGTTGTCCTGGCGGTCATCCTCTATATCATTTTTGTGATCCTGCAGAACAGCTTCAACCTTTTCATGACCGATTATCCCCGTTATCTTAACCAGTTCCGGGATATATACTATGACATAACCAACAAGATCATGGAGAAATTCCAGCTGCAGGCAGCTCCTGATTTCTTTGCAGGAACCGACTGGAACAGGGTGGTTCAGAACTATGTCATAAGCCTTTCAAGCACATTCACCAAGATGGCAGGATATATCTTCCTTATCTTCATCTTCATGTTCTTCCTCTTCTTGGAATATCCGTATCTTACACAGAAGATTTATCAGGCATTCAGCTTCAAGGAAGCCAAGAAGTTCACAATCATAAGTGCACGGATCCTTAAGCTGGTAGGACGCTATTTCATTGTAAAGACTGTAATCTCATTCTTCACCGGTCTTGAAGTCTATCTGGTTCTTACCCTCCTGAATGTGGATTTCCCGCTGGTATGGGGCGGTATAGCCTTTGTCCTCAACTTTGTCCCTACTGTCGGTTCTTCAGTAGTTGTAATCCTGATTTCTATCCAGGGAACAGTTCAGTTCTACCCGAATCTTTTCATGCCCACTCTGATCTTCCTGCTCAACTTGGGAATTCAGCAGCTTATGGGTAACTTCATAGAGCCTCGTGTCCAGGGCTCCAACCTCAACTTAAGCCCAGTGCTTATCCTTATCTCCTTGGCTTTCATGGCTTGGATGTGGGGAGCTGTAGGTGCCGTACTTGCAGTTCCTATAACTGTCATGCTCAGGGTTGTGTTCGGATACTTTGACTCCACCCGGTTCCTCAGTATTCTTATGAGCACGGGTTATTCCAAAAAGAAGTGATGTGCTCAAGCAGTGAGTCATATCTGCTTTTACCTGTTCTGTGCCTTTTTTAGAATCTCTTTCTTTACGGTAGGAGGGGGACCTGTCATGCTTGCTGTCATGGACCAGGAGTTCCGGTGCCGCAAGAAGGTTCTTTCCGACAGCGAGATGAATGATATTTTAGCCATCATCTATTCCATGCCGGGTGCAATAGGGGTCAATGCGGCCCTCAATATCGGTTATAAACTGGCGGGCAGAAAGGGTAGTGCCTGTGCCCTTGCCGGGGTCCTGATTCCTCCGGTTGCAATCATCCTTTTCATAACCACATTCATAGAGATGCTTAAGAATTCCCCTCTTACAGGGTACGCTTTCATCAGCATCCGGGCTGCAGTCACAGTATTCATAATCTATACTGTTGGCAATATGATGAAAAAGACTTTCCGCTGCTGGAAGGACATAGTGATAGGCCTTTTCGCTTTTTTGGCAGTGGAGTTTGTGGATCTTCCGGCTGTCTATGTGGTGGTTGCCTGCGGTATCTTGGGAATGCTTATGTACCGGGGGAATGAACAGTGATTTACCTTATGCTCTACCTGGTGTTTGCAAAGATTGCTTTGGTGGCATTCGGAGGAGGTTATGCCAACCTGCCTATTATACAGTCTGAACTCTTAAGCCGGGGATGGTGCACCGTTGAGCAGTTCGCTGACATTGTGGCCATAGCCCAGATGACACCGGGACCAGTAGTCATTAATACTGCAACCTATGTGGGCAAAACTCTTGCCGGTATCCCGGGGGGAATAATTGCAACCCTTGGTTTCATAACTCCTGCTGTCCTTATCACTGTGGCAATCTACTGTCTGGCAAAAAAACTTTCATCTGTGGCTTGGATCAGCCATGGAATAAGGGGAATCAGGGCTGGTGTGGCTGGGCTTATACTTTGTGCTGTGATCTTTTTTATAGAAAATTCGGTGCTGAACCAGGGACTGCATCTTAACCGCCTTATATATGATTTTGCCGATACAGTGCAGAGCTGGGGAAGTATCCGCCTTGTTGTCCCGGCAATTATTATCCTGATTTTAAATATATTTTTTGTTAAAAAAATTCATCTCACTATCTATTTTTGTATTATTATTTCTGTTATCATAGGTACGCCGTTGATGTATTATTGGAGGTCTTTAGTTGGATAAGTTAGCTGCCGAATTGAATGCGGTAATTGAGGACAAACCTGTGTACCGGCTTTTGTCGGACCTGGGAAAAAGGATGTATTTCCCGAAAGGAATCATCTCCCAGTCTGCAGAGGCCAAGAGAGATGCATATAAATACAATGCCACAATAGGAATGGCTATGGAGGATGGTCAGACTATGTTTATTCCTTCCATGCGTAAACTGGTCAATGGTCTTTCTGCCACCGAAATGTTTGCCTATGCTCCTACAGCAGGACTTCCAGAGCTCCGGCAGATATGGATGATGGAGATGATCAGGAAGAATCCTTCTCTTGTCAATAAGACTGTCTCCATGCCCATAATCACTTCCGGCCTTACCCATGGCCTTTCCATAGTCTCAGATCTCTTTATCGATGAGAATGATGATGTTATCATCCCCAATATGTTCTGGGGAAACTATAAGCTTATCTTCAATGTGCTCCACAAGGCCAAGGTTGATACCTTTGCTCTCTTTGATGAGAACTACCACTTCAATGCCAATGCCATGGAGGAGACTATAAAGAGAATGGGGGAGAAGGTGGTTATTCTTCTTAACTTCCCTAACAATCCTACCGGCTATTCTCCCTCCACAGCAGATCAGCATCAGATTGTGCAGGCTCTGTTACGTCAGGCCGACTCAGGCAAGGATATTCTGGTTATCTGCGACGACTCTTATTTCGGCCTTTTCTTCGAGAATGATATAGAGCATCAATCTATCTTTGCCTCTTTGTGTGATGCTCATGACAACATAACAGCAGTAAAGATTGACGGAGCCACCAAGGAGGAACTGGTGTGGGGATTCCGCACAGGCTTCATTACTTATGGCGGCAAAGCAATGGATGAGGCTGCCATATCAGTCATTGAAAAGAAGATCATGGGTTCTATCCGCTCCACAGTCTCAACCTGTTCAACTATCTCCCAGAACATAATACTCAAGGGTATGAGAAGCATCACATATCATCAGGAGAAAGCAGCTGTGGCAGCCAAGATGAAAGGACGCTATCTGCAGGTGCGCAAAGCTGTGGATTCCATGCCTTCTGATGTGCCTCTTGTGGCACTTCCGTTCAACTCCGGTTACTTCATGACCTTCGAAGTCAAGAAGATTGGTGCCGAGAATTTGCGTAAATACCTTCTTGAGCACTACGGAATAGGAACTATCTCCATAGGAGAGAAATATCTTCGTGTAGCTTTCTCCTCTGTTGATATAAACAATATCCACGACCTGTACGGGACGATATTCAAGGCTGCCAGGGAACTGGGGAGGTGAGAAAAATGGATCTTAAAGAAAAATCATTGAAATATCACTGTTTTCCAATCGCAGGAAAAATAGAGGTCATGCCTTCAAAACCATGCAAGACACAGGATGACCTTTCATGTGCCTACACACCGGGGGTCGCTTTCCCCTGCCTTGAGATCAAGGCAGACCAGAGCCTGGTATCCACCTATACCAGAAGAAAGAACCTTGTAGGTGTAATCACCAACGGTACTGCTGTTCTGGGACTTGGAAATATAGGCCCTTATGCGGGAAAACCGGTTATGGAAGGAAAAGGTGTCCTGTTCAAAAGGTTTGCAGATGTGGATGTGTTTGACCTTGAGCTGGACTGTGCCGACCCTAAGGCCTTCATTGATGCTGTAAAACTTATGGGACCAACCTTCGGGGGAATCAACCTTGAGGATATCAAGGCTCCGGAATGCTTCGAGATTGAGGACAGCCTCAAGGCTGTAATGGATATCCCTGTATTCCATGATGACCAGCATGGTACTGCCATAATAACAGGGGCGGCTCTCCTGAACGCACTGGAGATCATCGGAAAGAAGATAGACCAGATCAAGGTTGTCATAAACGGAGCCGGTGCTGCCGGCATTGCCTGCGGCAAGTTCTATATTGCCCTGGGTGTAAGGAAAGAGAACATAACCATGTGCGACACAAAGGGAATCATCTACAAGGGCCGTACAGCAGGCATGAATAAATACAAAGAGTTCTTTGCAACCCCCACAGAAGGTGGTACTCTGGCAGATGCCCTCAAAGGGGCAGATGTGTTCCTGGGCCTTTCCGGTAAAGGACTTGTGACCGGTGAGATGCTGAAGACTATGAATGCAGATCCGATTGTCTTTGCCCTTGCCAATCCTGATCCAGAGATAACATATCCTGAGGCAACTGCTGCCAGGGCCGATGTGATCATGGCTACAGGACGCTCCGATTATCCCAACCAGGTGAACAATGTCATGGGCTTCCCCTTTATATTCCGCGGAGCACTGGATGTAGAGGCTTCTGCAATAAACGAGGAGATGAAAGTCGCAGCTTCCCATGCCCTGGCAGACCTTGCAAAGCTTCCTGTGCCTGATGAGGTGCTTAAGGCATACAATGCCAAGAGCCTGGAATTCGGCAGAGACTACATTATCCCTAAGCCGTTTGACCCAAGAGCCTTTGTCCAGGTTTCTGCAGCCGTAGCCGAAGCTGCTGTAAAAAGCGGAGTGGCTGGAGCTCCATACTCCTCCAAGGAGGCTTATATAAAGGCCTTGGAAGAGAGAATGGCCACATCTATAAGCCGATTCAAGGAGTCAAAATGAGAAAGATTCTTCTCTTAGCTCTTATTCTGATTCTTCCATCTGCACTCTTCGCAGATAAGAAGACCGAGCAGTTTGCAGTGCTTATTGGCTCCAATAATCTGGCCAAGATTGAAGCTGCAATCAAAGATGGAGCCGACGTGAACGGCGGCAGCGGCGATAAAGCCAGAACACCTCTTATGATAGCAAGCCTGAATGACGACTCCCTTGAGGTGGTTAAACTCCTTTTAAAGCACGGTGCAAAGGTCAACGAGACCGACACCCATGGTGACACCGCATTGCTTCTTGCCTCTCAGAGCACCACTAATATTGATATTTTCAACACTCTTATCGAGGCAGGTGCTGATGTTAATGTGCGGAACAGAGACCAGACCACACCTCTTATGGCCGCTGCCGGCGGAAACTTCAAGTCTGCTGTGACAGAGACCCTCCTTAAGGCTGGTGCCAAGGTGGATGACAAAGACATGGACGGCAGGACGCCCCTTGTCTTTGCTGTAACATATAACGAGAACCCGAAGGTTACCGAAGCCCTTATCAAGAGCGGGGCAGACTGCAATTCCAAGAACAGGTACGGCCTGCCTGTGATCATGATGGCAGCCCAGTCCAACAAGAATGCTGATGTCCTCCGTGTCCTTATTGAAGGTGGTGCTGACTATAACTGTGAGATCCAGAACTTCAACCCTATGAGCTATGCGGCTATCTACAATCCGAATCCTGCAGTGATGGAGCTCCTTCATAAGAAAGGTCTTTCCATAACCGAATATAATGCCAACGGCGTCTCTCCATTCCTCTATGCCTGCTTCTACAACTTCTCATCAGACATGATCCAGAAGTTCCTGGAGCTGGGTGCAGATCCTAAGCAGACCGATGTGAACGGAATCTCCGCCCTTATGTATGCATCCATGCATAACGGAAACCCGGAGATCATCCATATCTTGGTCAAGGCTGGAGCTGATGTGAATGCCAAGGAGAAGAACGGCGGTCTTACACCTCTTATGCTGGCAGCCCTTCAGAGCGAGCATTCCTCTGTGATCAAGGCACTCCTGGAGGAGGGTGCAGACATCAATATTAAGTCTGATGCAGGTATGACAGCCTATGAATATGCGGTCAAGAACGAAAGTCCTATCTCCAAGCTTGATATAGTTCAGGAACTGGAACCGTAAATATTTTATATATAAGTAAAATATTTGTTGACAACTTATACCTCTGTCCTTTATCATATATAAAGCCCAACAGGAGGATTTTTTTATGGGATTTACTACTGAACAAATTAAAAACACAGCTATCACTGGGCATACAGGCACAGGAAAGACTACTCTTCTTGAGCATATTCTTTTTGCAAATGGTGCAATTCCAAAGGCTGAGACTGTAGAGAGTGGAAAGACAGTCAGTGACTATACCGAAGAGGAGATCGACAAGAAGATTTCCTTCCATTCCACACTTTCATTTATTGAGAAAAATGGCAAGAAGCTTAATTTTATAGATACTCCGGGTGCATCCGACTTCGTAGGAGAGGTAATCCTTGGACTCCGGGCCTGCGAGACCGGCATGCTGGTTGTAGGTGCAGACACCGGTGCTCAGATTGAGACAATCAAACTGTGGCGGCGTATGGACGGACGTAACATTCCGCGGTTCATCTTCATCAACAAGATGGACAAGGACAGAGCTTCCTTCTCAGCAGCTATGGAAGACCTTAAGAAGAAATTCCATAAAACTTTTGTTCCTGTAGTCATTCCTATGGGCGATGCAAAGGATTTCAAAGGTGTCATCGACCTGCTGAATGAAAAGGCATATATGGTTCCAGCCGGCGGCGGAAAAGAGGTTGCAACTGATATTCCTGCTGATATGGCAGATCTGGTTGCTCAGTATAAAGAAGCAATGATCGAGGGTGCTGCAGAAGGCGACGACGAGATCATGGAAAAGTACCTGGAAAGCGGTGAGCTCAGTCCAGAGGATGTTAAGAAGGCTCTTATCGAAGGTCTCCATGACAATAAGCTGGCTCCTGTTCTCTGCGGTTCCGGTCTTGCAGGTTCCGGTATCGAGGCACTTGTAAATTTCATATCTGAGATTTCCCCGTCTCCACTTGGATTCAACGATGTCCTCCTGGATGAGGAAGGAAAACAGACACTGGTTCCTATCACACCAGATGGCGATGTCAAGGTATTCACATTCAAGACAAATATTGACCAGTTCTCCGGTAAGCTCTCATTCTGGAAATGTATCACCGGTAAAGTTACAGCTGATATGGAGCTTATGAACTCCAGAGAGGGAAAGAAGGAGAAAGTTACCAAGCTTTATACAGCAGTTGGAAAGAAACTGATTGACCTTAACGAGCTTGTTGCAGGTGATATCGGTATCGCATCCAAGATGCCTCTTACTCTGACAAACGACACAATGTTCACAGGCGAGCTTAAGGACACATTCATCAAGCTGCGTCTGCCGACACCTACATACGAAGTTTCTGTATCTGCCAACGACAAGAAGAACGAGGACAAGCTGGCACAGTTCATGCAGAAGGCTTCCACCGAGGACAATACATTCCGTATCTCCTACAACAAGGAGACAGCTGAGACAATTGTTTCCGGAATGGGTGAGCTCCAGGTCAACATGATCCTGGACAAGATCCAGAATAACCAGAAGATTGGCATCACCACCAAGATTCCACAGGTTGCATACCGTGAGACAGTTACCAAGAAAGCTTCCGGCAGCTTCAGACATAAGAAGCAGTCCGGTGGTCATGGCCAGTTTGCAGAGGTTCATTTCGAGATCCAGCCTATCGAGAGAGGCGAGTATCTCAGATTCATCAACACCATCAAGGGTGGTGCAGTTTCCAAGGGTTATATCCCTGGAATTGAAAAGGGAATTGCGGAAGGAATGCAGGAAGGTGTTCTTGCAGGATATCCGGTTGTAGATATAGAAGTAAACCTGTTCGATGGAAAAGAGCATCCTGTCGACTCTTCAGAAATGGCATTCAAGCTTGCAGCCAAGGGCTGTCTTAAGGATGTCATTGAAAAGGCTTCACCTGTTCTCCTGGAGCCTATCATGAAACTCACAGTATTTGTCGACGATCAGTATCTGGGTGATGTTCTTTCTGACCTTAGTTCCAAGCGTGGTAGAGTGCTTGGTCAGGACAGCATTGGTGGTGGTATGCAGCAGGTAAATGCAGAAGTTCCGCAGTCTGAGCTTCTGAGATATGCTATTGACCTGCGCTCCCTCACTTCAGGAACCGGCTCCTTCGAGGTTGAATTCGATCACTACAGCCCGATAAACGGCAAGATTGCTGATGCTGTTATTGCAGAGGCAAAGGCTAAGAGAGAGGCAGCTCAGGCTTAAATGTCCCCAAGCCGGCACAGCCGTTTTAAATCTCTTATGTTTCAATTCCGACCCCGGCTTTTTGCCGGGGTTTTTACTAGGGGAAACAACTTATGAAAAAAATTGCTATCTATGGAAAAGGGGGTATAGGAAAATCCACTGTCACCTCCAATATATCTGCCGCTCTTGCAATAAGCGGCTATAAGGTCATGCAGATAGGATGCGACCCCAAGGCTGATTCCACAATAAACCTGATGCATGGAAAACAGCTTGAGCCTGTCCTTAACTACATGCGGGATCATGATTCCAACCCTAAGATTGAAGATATTATCCACACCGGTTTCGGCGGGGTGATGTGCATGGAGACAGGTGGCCCCACACCTGGTCTGGGCTGTGCAGGAAGGGGAATAATAGCCACTTTCCAGCTTATGGATGAGCTTAATGTGTTCGATACCCTTAAGCCTGATGTTGTTCTCTACGATGTCTTGGGCGATGTGGTATGCGGCGGTTTTGCCGCCCCTATCCGTGAAGGCTATGCCCAGGATATATATATTGTGACCTCCGGGGAGAAAATGTCTCTCTTTGCTGCCAACAATATACGTACTGCCGTAAAGAACTTTGAGGACAGGGGGTACGCCCGGGTGCGGGGAATTATTTTCAATTCCCGTGGCCTTAAGGGAGAGGATGAGAAAGTGCAGACCTTTGCCGACAGCATAGGGGTTCCTGTCATAGGCCATCTTCCGAGATCCCAGGAGATAATGGATTTTGAGGATAAGGGAATGACTGTTGTGGAGGGAAACAGAGATCTTCCTATAAGCAGGGAGTTCCTTTCCATTGCAGATAAAATAATGAAGTGTAAGAGCGATGAAAGCTGAGTTCAGGACTATAGGACAACTGGCATCGGAAAAAAGAGAGAATAAATCGGTACCTGTGTTCGGCGGCTGCTGGCTGCACTACAATGGGCCTGGAAGCTCAGGTTTCGGGGTAAAGCGGACAGCCATGCTGCTGCCCGAAAGTGCAATGCTCATGGTGGGTCCCATGGGGTGCAGCCGCTCAGGCACAGTGGTGGCAGAAAAGTATGGCTTTGCTCACCGTATGTTCTATCTTCACCTGGATGACAGGAGTATATCCCTGGGTACATATCTTAAGAGAATCCCGGAGGCAGTCCAGTATATAAAAGACCTTGGACAGTTCAAGGCTGTCCTTATCTGCATGACCTGTCTTGATGCTCTCCTGGGAACAGATCTGGCAGGGTTGGGCAGAAAAATAAGCGCTCAGGTGGGGATACCTGTGACCACCACCTTTATGGATCCTATTGTGAGGGATGGAAACTATGGCCCTATGGTGCAGGTCCGGCAGGCTATAACTGACTGTTTCGAGGCCCAGGGCAACAATACTGGAGGCGATACATCAGTAAACCTTCTTGGAACCTTTGCTCCCCTTGAGAAGGAGAGCGAGCTTCTTAACCTTCTTGGAAAAGCAGGTATAAAAGAGATAAAGACAGTCGCAGGGTGCAGCAGTTTTGATGAGCTGCAGAAAATGGGAGGCTCCCGGGCCAACATAATAGTGCATCCACAGGCTGCTGCCTGCGGTGCAGACCTGGAAAAACGCCTTGGAATGCCCTATATAAAGCTTTACACATCATATATACCAGACGTAATAGAAGAAAATTATAAAAAACTTGCTGCTTTCCTTGATACTGATATCAGCTGCGGAAAAGAGAAGAGAGCAGCAGAAGAAAGAATCAAGGAATTTGCACTGAAGCATAAGGGCAGAAGGATTGCAGTAGGAGAGGCAGTCTGTGGTAATCCTTTCGATATAGCCCTTATGCTCATAGAGGCAGGAATAGAGGTCCCCTTTGTCTTCCGTGATATGATTCACCCGGAGGACTGGGATCTTATTGCAGTTCTGAATAAAGCAGCACCAGGGCTCAAGGTCTTTTCCGGCGTTCATCCTTCCACTGCCGCATGTCCATCCACCTTGCCCCAGGCAGACCTTATGCTGGGCCTGGATGCAGGCTATTACAACCAGGACGCAATAAGCGCTGCATGGCCTTTTGACGGGACATTCTACGGTTTTGACGGCATAAATGGACTTCTTGAAGTCATGGATAACGCTTTCTCCAATCCTAAGGGACACAGAGAGCAGATGAAAGGGACATATCTTACGGTGTAGGGGGGAGCATGAAAGGATTCTTCAGATATTTGGCACCTTTTGCTCCGGACTATTCAGGGGCAGTATCCGCATTATATGCCGAAGGTGGTCTTGTAGTACTTTGCGATCCAGGTGGGTGCTCAGGCAATGTGGCAGGTTATGATGAGCCCCGGTTCTATGGCGATAAAGCCTGTTTCTACAGTGCTGCCATAAGAGAGATGGACACTATTTTCGGCAGGGATGACAAGCTGAAGAAAAAGATATGCGCCACTGCCGCCTTTGGAAAATATAAGTTCGTGGCTCTGGTGGGCACTCCTGCAGTATCTGTGATCGGCACCGACCTTACCGCTGCCGCAAAAGCAGTGGAGAAGGAGACAGGTATACCTGCATTCAGCGTAAATACATCGGGGATGGAGAATTATTCCTTCGGCGAGGCTAAGGCAATTCTGGCCTTGGTAAAGAAATTCCTGCCTGAATATTCTGAGAAAATATCCATATTCGGGGCTACTCCCCTTAATAGGGCTTTTGATGATGATCTTGTCTCCCTTGCTTCGGAATTATCTTCAGAAGAGACACTATGCTTCTCTCCGGGTGCTTTGGAGGCTTGCCGCTTTATCAAGGAAAAGTCCGGAATTCCGTACAGGCTCAGTTATCCTGAGAGCCCTTCCCTGTTAAAAGCTGCAGAGGAGGCCGGCAGTGCAAAACGGGTACTTATTGTGCATCAGCAGGGAGTAGGGAACACTCTGCGTAATATAATAAGACGGACTTCTGATGCAGATATCACTGTAGGCAGCTTCTTCCTGCAGGATGCTGAATTTGCAGAGAAACAGGATCTTTTCTTCCAGGGAGAGGATGAGCTTGTTGCCGCATCAAAAGAGGCTGACCTGGTCTATGCCGACCCTATGTATAGAAGGACATTGGCTTCTGATGCAAGGTTTGTTCCACTGGTTCACTGCGCTCTGTCTGGTTGCTAACCGTGACAATTTGTTGTAAGATATGAATATGGTTAAAAAAGAATCTGCTGCAAGAGAGCTTATGCTGTTCTATCCCCGCCTTTTCAAGGGGCTTTTTATAATGCTCCTCACTGCAGTTATGGGGATTGCTCTTGCTGCTGCAGTAGTCTATCCACTCTGGAGCACAGCAGTTCATTCTAAAGTGGCCTACAACTGGTTCATCCTTATCTGTGTGGTCCTTGCTCTGACAATAATTCCTGCTGTACGGATCCGAAGCCTTAAGAGGGCAGGTGTAAGCACAGGAGAGATCATCAGACTTCATATATTGCCTGTTCTTGTCCGGATAATCTATTTCTTCCTTCTGTTTATGACAGCTCTCCTTGCCTGGGTATTTTTTGCCAATAATTATATTCTGGGTGGAGTCATCTCAATTATTTTTATCCTGCTTATTACAGGAATTTTTAAAATATATTTGAAAAAATAAAAAAAATATTAATAAATTTTACTCATGTTCCGATAATAAAAGTGTCGAGGCAATATAGTTCCCCTCCCAGTTAACTATTTGCAATTCGAATCCAGGCTGATTGAAAAATCAGCCTCTTTTTTTTCCCCACCTATATTAAATAGTTGTTTTTTATATAGTTTTTATATATAATTTTAGTATGTTGCAGAAAGTTGTCGAGGCAATATTTGGATCCAAGCATGACAGGGATTTAAAGGCCCTTCTTCCTATATTACATAAGGTTAATGAGAAAGAGTCCTGGGCCATGGGGCTCAAGGATGATCAGTTCAAGGAAGTGACTCAGAATTTCAGAGAACGGCTTAAAGCGGGGGAGACTCTGGATGATATCCTGCCCGAGGCTTTTGCTCTTTGCCGTGAAGCTTCCCGCCGGGTGCTGGGCGAACGCCCATACGATGTGCAGATAATGGGCGGAATAGTGCTTCATCAGGGCAAGATCACAGAGATGAAGACTGGAGAGGGAAAGACTCTGGCCAGCGTCACAGCCGCATATCTTAACGCTCTTTCGGGCAAAGGTGTCCATATAGTTACTGTAAACGATTACCTGGCTGAACGTGATGCCCAGTGGATGGGCAAAGTCCATAATTTCCTGGGAATAACAGTGGGGACAGTCCTTTCCAATATGGACTTTGAGGCTAAACGGAAGGCATACAGCTGCGACATAACCTATGCCACCAACAACGAGCTCGGCTTTGACTACCTGCGGGACAACATGCGGTGGAGCGACGATCAGAAGGTTCAGCGTGGTCATAACTTTGCCATTGTTGACGAGATAGACTCCATCCTTATCGATGAGGCAAGGACACCTCTTATCATCTCGGGTGCTGCCGAGGATGACACCAGCAAGTTCTATCAGGTGGATAAACTTATCCATTACCTGGATGAATGCAAGAAGAATCCGGAGACCGGTGAATATCCCGAGGAGGATAAAGATCTGGTGGGAGATTACAAGCTGGAAGAGAAGACCAAGCATGTTGTGTTCACCAATGACGGTATGAACAAGATTGAGTCCCTTCTGCTCAAAAACAAGTATATAGAAGGCTCTCTCTTCACCGACGACAACTTCGAATATATCCATTACTTCACCCAGGCCCTGAAGGCTCACAAACTGTTCCACCGGGATGTGGACTATGTAGTGCAGGCAGGGGAGGTTCAGATAGTAGATGAGTTCACCGGCCGTATCCTTTCAGGAAGACGTTATTCCGACGGTCTTCATCAGGCTATTGAAGCCAAGGAGAAGATCAAGGTTGCCCGGAAGAACAGGACTCATGCCACCATTACTTTCCAGAACTACTTCAGGATGTACGACAAGCTCTCCGGTATGACCGGTACTGCAGATACCGAGGCACGGGAGTTCACCAAGATCTATGATCTGGATGTTGTTGTTCTTCCTACCAACCGTCCTGTTATCAGGGATGATATGGACGATGAGATTTATCTGAACGAGGAATATAAGTTCAAGGCTATATGTGACGAGATCTCAGCTGCCCATGCAAAGGGCCAGCCAGTGCTGGTGGGTACTGTCTCCATCGAGAAGTCGGAGCAGCTTTCATCCCTTCTTACCAAGCGGGGAATCCGCCACGAGGTGTTGAACGCCAAGAACCACGCCCGTGAGGCTATGATCATATCTGAAGCCGGTGCCAAAGGTTCTGTTACTATTGCCACCAACATGGCTGGCCGTGGTACAGATATCAAGCTGGGGGGCAATCCGGAGTTCATGGCCCGGAAGATGTGCGGTACCGAGGCTGAGCCCGAAGAATACGAGAAAGCTCTGGCCAAGGCTACAGAGAAGTGGAAAGCTGATTACGAAGAGGTTAAATCTCTTGGCGGTCTCTATGTAATAGGTACCGAGCGCCATGAATCACGGCGTATCGACAACCAGCTCCGTGGACGGTCAGGCCGTCAGGGAGACCCTGGAAAATCCAAGTTCTACATCTCACTGGACGATACACTCATGCGTCTTTTCGGAGGTGACAACCTTAAGTCCATGATGGCCCGCATAGGAATGAAAGGGGATGAGCCTATCCATCATCCATGGATAAGCAAATCTATAGAGAATGCACAGAAGCGGGTGGAGGAGCGTAACTACGAGATCCGTAAGCACCTCCTTGATTACGACAATGTGCTCAGTGAGCATCGTAAATATATCTACTCCAAGCGGGAAGAAGTTCTTGCCGACAAAGACTTCATCGGCCATATAAAGAATATTATAGCTGAGTTTGCCGACGATCTTTTCGAGGGAATCAAGGAAATGTCAGAGGTGCCGGAGATCATCAAGCGGTTCCGGGAGACCCTCTATTACACACCGGATGCCCATATTGATGTGACAAAGCCCAAGACATTGCCGGATCTTAAGCAGGCTATCCTGGACAACATCTATGGCGAGATGGATGACAAAGCTTCCAAAGTAGGGGTGGAGAACTTCAATATGTTTGCCAGGATGGAATATCTCCGTCTTATAGATATCAAGTGGCAGGAGCACCTTGAGAACCTGGATGCTCTGCGTGAGGCAGTGAACCTCCGGGCCTATGGTCAGAAAAACCCGCTTCTTGAGTATAAGCTTGAGGGCTTTGAGATCTTTGACAAGATGATAGATGATATCCGGAAGGTGATTGTACGCAAGGTCATTAATGTGAAGGTGGAGCGTTATTCAGAGCAGCCGCGGCAGGTTCAGGCAGCATCGGTTGCAACTCATCAGGAGTCTTCCCAGTTCGATTCCCACCGGAACATGGCATCCCAGAGCGGAGCAGTCACATCCAATCCTACAGGAAATATTCAGGTGGTGCGCAGCACCCCGAAAGTGGGCCGCAACGACCCATGCCCTTGCGGCAGCGGAAAGAAATACAAGCACTGTCATGGTGCATAAGGAGAGCATAAATGATAAATACAGTAACTGAAATCGATGACATGGTGACACTTAAGAATGTGCTTATCAGCGTTTCAGATAAAACAGGGCTTAAGGAGTTTGTAAAAGGACTTATCCAGATCAACCCTGGTATCAGGATTTATTCCACCGGCGGCACATACACCGCAATCAAGGGCTATTTAGGCTCTGCTGCCGACAAGAACCTTATCCAGGTTTCCGACTACACAAAGCAGCCTGAGATGCAGGGAGGTCTTGTAAAGACACTGGATTTCAAGATCTATCTGGGAATCCTTTCCGAGACCTACAACGATGCCCACAAGAAGGACATTGCCCGGACCAATGCCACAATCTTTGATATGATAGTTGTAAACCTCTATCCATTCGAGAAGACAGTTGCAAAGGCAGAGTCCACATCAGAGAATGCCCGCGGAAACATCGATATCGGCGGCCCATGCATGCTCCGTGCTTCTGCAAAGAACTTCCTGAGAGTGGCTTCTGTCACAGATCCTGCAGACTATCCTGTTCTCCTTAAGAACCTTAAGGCCCAGAAGGGTGCCCTCAGCTTTGCGCAGCGGTTTGAGCTTGCCAAGAAGACATTCAGCACCACAGCAAAATATGACACAGCTATCAGTGCATATCTTGCAGGTCTTGCACCGGCTGATGCCGCCAAGGTATATAATCTTCACTAAGGAGTCCGGCTATGGCAGAAAATCTTAAGGATATGTACAAAAACATCAACAGAGACTCTTTCCCTCAGTTCATGGATATAAGCTTCAGGAACTCTGACAGCGACAGGCAGACCCTGTTCTACGAGAAAGTTCAGTGGGATATCGGTGGCGAGAAGCTGGGACTCCGTTACGGCGAGAACCCAGACCAGCCGGCTGCAATGTACAAGCTTATAAATGGCAATCTTGCCATCGGTGGAGTGGAGACTGTGCTCCAGGGCCGCTATCTGGCCTCTGATGTAGAGCTGCTTCAGTCAGGAAAGCACCCGGGAAAGATCAATATTACAGATGTGGACAACGGACTCAATATCCTCCGCTTCTTTTCCGAGACCCCTTGCAGTGTCATAATCAAGCATAACAACCCGTCTGGTGTTGCAAAGGGTGAGACACTGGCAGAGGCATTCCATAAATCCCTTATGGCAGACCGCATTGCCGCATTCGGCGGTGCTGTAATCCTGAACAGAGAAGTGGATCTGGAGACTGCAGAACAGGTGACAGAAGGCTATGTCGAGGTAGTTGCGGCACCTGAATTCTCTCCGAAGGCTTTTGAGCTTTTCCAGAGCAAGAAGAATCTCCGTGTCATGCGGATCAAGAACATTGATAAGCTTCAGGATTTTGCCTATTCCAGGTTCATGGACTTCAAATCTATCCTGGACGGTGGTGTCATCGCTCAGTGGTCATACCTTCCAAAGGCCAGGAAAAAGGAGGACTTCCTCCCGGCTGTATGCGAATACAAAGGAAAAGAATACAGGGTTAACCGGCAGCCTACCGACAAGGAGTTCGAGGATATTATCTTCGGCTGGCTGGTGGAGAGCGGTGTTACCAGTAATTCTGTAATCTATGTTAAGGACGGAGTCACTGTTGGAATAGGAACCGGCGAGCAGGACCGGGTAGGTGTTGCCGAGATTGCCCGGGATAAGGCATATAAGAAGATGTGCGACCGGATCTGCTGGGACCTCTATGAAAAGTCCTGGTATGAGCTTACAGATCCCGAGAAGCGTGCTTCCATTGAAGCTGTTGTAAAGGATGAGCACGGCGGACTTAAGGGAAGCATCATGGTTTCCGATGCATTCTTCCCGTTCAGGGACGGAATCGATATCGGCCTTAAAGAGGGAGTTTCTGCTGTTGTACAGCCTGGAGGGTCCCTCCGTGACTTCGAATCCATAGAAGCCTGCAATGAATTCAATGCAGCCATGGTCTACACAGGCCAGAGGAGTTTCCGGCACTGATGCTGAAGAGTCAGGTACGTTCCAGAATTCTTTTAATCCTCATGTTCTGCTGCCTTGCCGGGCTTCTTATATTCAATATAGTGACCCTGCAGGCTGTGAAAAAGGTTGGTGCCTCTGCCAAGGAGACAGCAGCGGCAGTTGGCAACCTGGATTATACCCTGCAGAACATGGGAGAAGATCTATCCGATGCCCGTAACGTACTTGGCCTCAAGATAAACAGCTATGGATCAGACTTGACCAAGGAGGCTCCCGAGGCTCCTGCTGATGACTATGCCTACTATTACAGCGCCCTGGATCAGCTTATGTCAGAGTTCAGCGAATCCATGCTCAGGAAAGGATGCTCCTATTTCATGGAAAGCAAGGAGTGTCTGGACCTTTACCGCCAATATAACCTTACACCGGTGCAGAAGGGGAGAGATATACTCCTTTCAAGCGGTGGAAAGCTTTTCTACAGGCTCTCTATCCTGCCGTACACCACCGGAGGCAAGGTGCAGTTTGATACCGAGAGCTTTGACAGAGTATCCACTGCCAGAATAAGCACCGAAAGGGAGCTTGCTTCTTTTATACAAGCCAACAACATCCGTATTCAGGCCCATTATGCTGCTCTTGAGCCTGTGGCTAAGAAGATGGATCAGTATTCCAGGAATCAGCAGCTTCTTTCTTATCTTTCGGAGCACAAGCTATATATCAAGAAAAGAGATGCCGAGAATACTCAGACTGGCTACGACATACGCCGTACCGATGGTTCACTTCTCTGCAGTATGATGCTGGATCTGGTTGAGGGAAATATCACCCTTGGAAGCACCAGATGCAAGGATACAGATGAGCTTTGGGATAATCTTCTTAAGCTTCACACTATGTTCGATATCCGCACTGTCTCGGAGAAAAAGACAGAATCCAAGCTGGATGAGCTTTCTGCCATGGTCAAGGATCCAGCTTTTATGGCATTCCTTGAGACTAAAGGCTTTACAATTGCCCAGGAACCTAAGGAAAGCGATGAAAGCTACGACTTTGAGATCACAGACCGGGGCGGTTTTAAAATAGGAACCCTCTCCCTGGAAAAGGATACCGGCGAAGTCTACCTCTTTGACAGCGACAATGTAGTTGTCTCTTCCGTAAAAAAAAACTGAATTTTAATACAGGATCAGACTCTGACGGCAGATATACCATTCTTATCTGCGGAATGAACCAGAGGAATACTGACACCCTTATTGTGGCCTCCCTGAATCTGAACTTGAATAAAGCCACCCTGATTAGCCTGCCGCGGGATCTTTTCTACAAGCGTACCAAGATCAACAGCATTTACCGCCGTTTCGGGGCAGATACCCTTAAGAACACAGTCTCTGAAATCACCGGACTCAGAATTGATAAATATGTGATGGTTGATATGTATGCCTTTGCCGAACTTATTAATGTGCTTGGTGGAATTGATGTGGAGCTTACCGAGCCTCTTGTGGATCCTACCTATAGGGTTAGGGATGAGAACGGCAAGTGGTCCACCCTCTATTATCCGGCAGGAGTGCATCATGTCAACGGCGTTCAGGCGCTGCGTATTGCCAGAGCCCGGCATTATACTCCGGTATTCTCCCGGGATTTGCGGCAGCAGCAGATTCTCAAGGCTGTCAAGGATAAGCTTCAGTCCATTGGGCTTTCCGATATAAACAGGCTGGGCAGAATCATAAAGCTGGGGTTCAGATATGTGGAGACTGATATATCCTGGCTTGAGGCTTTCAGCCTTTACCGCAGCTGTCAGGATATAACTATCAACCAGGCCGTGCTAAGCACAAACAATGTACTTTGTGCCACTTACACCAATCTGCTTGCTACAGGATTGGCCGAGGATCAGGTGGACCAGGAGTTTGACAAAGGTGCCTGGATTGTGATTCCCCTTGACAACGACTGGAAAGTTGTTAAAAAATTCATTGAGGAAAAGTTGGCTGAATGAAAAAGTATTTTCTTGAGACATATGGCTGTCAGATGAACAAGGCAGAGTCCGATTCCCTTGAGCTTATACTCCAGAAAAGGGGCTGGGAGAGCTGCAGTTCCGACAGCCAGGCTGATCTCATTATCATAAACACATGCTCTGTACGTCAGACTGCAGAAGACCGTATCTGGGGCCGTATAGGCTATTTCAAGAAACTTAAGGAGAGCCATGACTTCAAGCTGGTTATAATAGGCTGCATGGCCCAGCGGATAAAGGAAGAGCTCTACACCACCTGCAGGGGAACTGTGGATCTGGTTCTGGGAACTCTGGAGAAGAACAATATCCTTGAGTATCTGGAAGGACTGCCTGAAAAGGATGAAGGCACCTATACTTTCCAGGAATACCATTCCGATGGCAGGAGCTTCAAGACATTTGTCCCGATCATGCATGGTTGCAACAACTTCTGCTCCTACTGCATAGTCCCGTATGTACGGGGCCGTGAGGTATCCAGGTCTGCTGAAGATATACTCCATGAGATTGAGTTCCTTGAGCAGCATAATGTGAGGGAGATAACCCTTTTAGGACAGAATGTCAACTCATACCGGGGCACATATAAGGGGAGTGAGATATCATTTCCGGAGCTTTTAGACCTTATCTGCAGCCACATAAGCTCCATAGGGTGGGTCCGTTTTCTCTCTTCCCATCCCAAGGATTTCAGCTCGAAGCTGATTGACACCATAGCGGCAAATCCTCAGGTCTGCCGTCATATACACCTCCCTGTCCAGCATGGCAGCAACCGTATTCTGGAGCTTATGAACCGGCGTTACACCAAGGAGCACTATCTGGATATAGTGTCGGAGATCAAGGATAAGATTCCCGGAGCCTCCCTTACCACCGATATTCTGATCGGATTCCCGGGGGAGACAGAGGCGGATCTGGATGCTACTTTGGATCTTATGAGACAGGTGCGCTACATAGATGCCTACACTTACTATTATAACCCCCGTGAAGGTACCAAGGCCTGCACCATGGCCGACAGCCTGCCCCTCGAGACAAAGCTTAAGAGGCTTGAGAAGGTCATAGCCCTTCAGCACCGTATCAGCGCAGAGGAGAAGGAGAAGAAGGTGGGCCTGGTGAAGCGTGTTCTGGTGGAATCTGTCTCCAAGAAGGACAAAACTGAGATGCTGGGACGCACTGAGGGGGACGAGATGGTTGTTTTTCCCGAAAAATATGATACAATAGGTAAGTTCATTGATGTTAAGCTTCTTTCCTGCAATGGAAATACATACAAAGGAGTCAGAGTATGAGATTCAGGATGATATTGTTTGTGATCTTCATCTGTTTTTACGCCCTTTTTGCGGCCCTTAACCTATCAAATTCCGCCGATATCAACTTCGGATTCATATCATTCACCAAGGTTCCGGTATTTCTTGCTGTGACAGTAGCTTTTGCGGCAGGAACCCTGTTCATGCTTCCTTTTGCCCTTGTCAGGAGAAAACCTAAGGAGAAGAAGGAAAAGCCCATAAAGGAAAAGAAGAAAAAAGGCAAAGGAAATGATGTTCCAGTTGAGCAGTCTGAAAACAATCTGCCGTTATAACTTAATTCTCATTCTGCTGCTGTTTTCCACATCGTTGTGGGGAGCTGAGCTTGATCAGTACTATAAGACTCTCCAGAACCGCCAGGAGGTGCCGGACAAGGCTCTGAACGAGATTTTCAGGCAGGAGACCAGCGCCAGCAAGATTCTGGAGGCTGTAGGTTCCTGCAAGGAGAGAATCCAGGCTAAGTACGATATCTTTACAAAGGCTGCCAACCTGGCGCTGATGTGCGGCAAGTTTGACCTGGCCCAGCAGTATTTCCAGCTGGCCTTTGATGCGGATCAGGAGGCCTGGTATTCCTTGTACATGTCTGCCGCACTCCTTTACGAGCAGGGGGAGTTTGAGCTTCCTTATCTCAAGTTCAGAGTGGTGCAGGAGAAAGCAGGTGCCCCTCTTAAGGACAAAGCAAAGGCAATGGAAGGGGCAGTGCTCCTTTCCCAGGGTGAATCAAACAAAGGTATAAGGCAGCTTGCATCCTGTCTTGCCACCAGCTCCGATGACAGTGTCCTCTATCTTGTATATGACATTGCATCAGCATTCTCTTTGTCGGAGATAAAGGATGCTGCAGCCAAAAAGCTTAAGGCCGAGGGCTTTGAAGGCCGTCTGGCATCAGACAAGGCTGCATTCCCAATAACTCCATCCCGTATATTTCTCTCATCAGATTATTCTGTCACGACTATAAGCAAAGCTGAGGAGAGCCAGACCCGCACCTCCAGCAAGGAAGAGCAGGATGCATCTGTACGCCGTCCTGTTGCAATCCAGGTGGGATCCTTCGGAAACGAGACCAATGCCAGGAATATGGAGAAAAAGCTTAAGGCCCTGGGGGTGAAGCCTGCGGTGAATGCGGTAAAGTCAGGGGATAAGACCCTCTATAAGGTCTCTATACCTGTTGATGCAGATATGGATGTGAATAATACCGTGCTTCTGCTTAAGGACAACGGTATAGAATCATACTACGTCTTTTAATTTTTCCTTAAGGTCTGCCACAAAGCTTCTGGTATCTGTATGCCATGGAAGAAGGTCGACTCCTAAGAATTCAGCCTTAGAACTGTCATTTATTAAAAATGTACGACCAAAAAGTAATATAAATCTACAATTATTTAAATTATACTTTGAAAAAAGATAGACACTTTCCCAGTAGTCTGGATAATCATCATAGTTGAACAGAATCACATCAGGGTTCTTTTTTCCCATCTGATCCAGGGCAGCTATAGGATTATTGTGGAGCACCAGATTATGCTCCGGGGTGGCAGAGCGCTGAATCGCCTGCTGAAGATTCTGGTTTTCTACAATACTGAAAATTGTCATATGATTCCTCATCTCATTATCCCACACATTTGTTCTTTAATCTATATTTAAATTATACTTTTTTTATGTTATCTTGTTCTTGTGAAATTATGATTGACGATTTCATCAGAGAGCTCATCACCCGTTTCAGACCCCTCCCGGCCCATAAGAGGTTGGTGGATACTTTTTGCTCCAGACAATTTCCTATAACAGTCGGAGGTATCCGTAAGCTCCCTCTTGCTGCTGTAATTTCCGACCTTTTCCGTTATTCAAAAGGTTCTTTTCTTATTGTTCTTCCCAACGAGAAAGAGGCAGAACTCTTTTATGAAGATATTTCCCTCTGCTGCAAGGATGTATGCTATATTCCCGGGTGGAACACCCTGCCATACAGGGGAGAAAGCCCAGGTTCCCAGAACTGTGGAAACAGGGTCAAGGGTCTTGCCAAGCTGATATCAAGCCCAAAGTGTATTGCTGTAACTTCGGTGTGGGCATTCCTTACCCCTATGGTTCCTGCTGATTTCTTTAAAAAGCATATCTCTTTCCTCAAAAAGGGGCAGAGTGTAAATACAGCAGAGCTTGAGAAGCAGATGCAGGGCTGCGGCTATATACGTACCCCGAAGGTATCGGTGCCTGGTGACTTTGCAATAAGAGGCGAAGTCTTCGACTTCTATCCTTTTGGCAGCGATGAGCCTGTCCGGGCCGTGTTTGAGTTTGATGAGATAGATGCTGTCAAGACATTTGATCCGATTACTCAGGCTTCCACAGGCAGGCTTGACAGTGCTGTGATTCCTCCATGCAAGGAAATACTATGGGATTCCGGACATATTGAGACAGTAAGGAGTATGGGGCTTCTGAAGGAGCCGGATCTTGAGAAGCTTGTGACTGAGAACGAGGTTGCAGAGGAGGAATACATATTTCCTCTGACCTTTGAGAAGTGCGGGCACCTTGCAGATTATATTGGAGAGTTCTCCTCCCTGCTTCTGGTGGACTATGAGCTTCTGGAGCAGCGTTCCGAGGCAATAATGGATGAATATAAGGCCTGTTACCGTCAGGGTGCCCATGATGCCTTTGCAAAGCCTCCTTTGCCAGACATTCTGCTGGCAGATTTCGCAAAGGAGACCGAGGCTGTGGAGCGGCGTATAGTGCTGCCTCTTCTTCACGACAGCAGGCATAATACTGATGCTATAACCTATTCCTACGAGTCGGGCCGCTCCTTCTTCGGCAACTTTGCCTATCTCAAGGATGAGCTTTCCCAGCTGATCAGCAACAAATATAAAGTCTATATATTCTCAAGCTCCGGTGTCCAGGCCCAGAGAATAAGCAAGATCCTTGAGGACCTTGATGTTAAGGTGATAATGGGAGCTATTTCTGGCGGCTTTGTCCTCCCCGACAGCCATATAATCGCCATACAGGAGAACGAGATATTCGGCCGTAAGAAAAGGCCGCCTGCATCGGTAAAGAAGGTCAAGAGCAGCCCTATAGATTCCTTTGTTGAGCTGAACAAGGGAGATTTTGTAGTTCACATAAACTACGGGATCGGCAGATTCATAGGGATAGACCGTATCAAGACATCAGGGACAGAGCGGGACTATATACACCTGGAATATGCCGGGGAAGAGGCTGTCTTTATCCCTATTGAGCAGGTCAATCTGATCCAGCGGTACATAGGCGGGGAGGGCAAGGCGCCGCACCTGGACCATATCGGCGGCAAGGGCTGGGAGGCCCGCAAGATCAAGGCCCGCAAAGCCGCAGAGGAGCTGGCCGCCCGTCTGGTAAAGCTCTATTCAAGGCGGCAGAATGCAAAAGGATATGCCTTCCCCTCCGATACCGACATGCAGATGGAGTTTGAGGCTGCCTTCCCATATGACGAGACCGGCGACCAGCTCCGTTGTATAGAAGAGGTCAAGGCAGACATGGAGAGAGCCAACCCTATGGACCGGCTTATCTGCGGCGATGTCGGATTCGGCAAGACCGAGGTTGCCATGCGGGCAGTGTTCAAGGCTGTGGCCGGAGGAAAACAGGCTGCTTTCCTGTGTCCTACCACAATTCTGGCAGAGCAGCACTACAATAATTTCAAGGAACGGTTCAAGAACTTCCCTGTGGAGATCCGGCTCCTTTCCCGTTTTGTTCCACCGAAACAGCAGAAGGCAGTTATCCAGGACCTTAAGAGCGGCAGGGCAGATATCATAATAGGGACCCACCGGATTCTGCAGAAGGATGTGATATTCAACAATCTGGGTCTTATGGTTGTGGACGAGGAGCAGCGGTTCGGGGTAAAGGACAAGGAGAAGATGAAAGAGCTCAAGACTTCCATCGACTGTCTTTCTCTCTCTGCAACTCCTATTCCTAGAACTCTCCATATGTCACTGCTTAAGATAAGGGATCTTTCTGTCCTTGAGACACCGCCCCGGAACCGGCGTCCTATAGAGACCTTTGTCCAGCCCTACAGCATGGAGATTGTAAAAAAAGCTGTTCTCCAGGAAATATCCCGTGGCGGCCAGGTCTATTATCTGCATAACAGGGTGGAATCCCTTGAGAATGTTCGCCTTTCCCTGGAGCACATGATGCCGGAGCTTATCATGGAGACAGCCCACGGCAAGATGAGCGGCACTGAGCTTGAGGATATAATGGACAGGTTTGTACATCAGGAGATTCAAGTCCTTATCTCCACAACCATAATTGAAAACGGTCTGGATATCCCCAACGTCAATACCATAATCATAGACCGGGCCGATATGTACGGCATATCCCAGCTTTATCAGCTCCGGGGCCGGGTAGGGCGTTCCGACAAGCTGGCATATGCATATCTCCTTTATCCGGAGCAGACTGCCATGACAGAACTGGCCATGAAACGGCTCCGCATTATTTCTGATAACACCGGTCTTGGTGCCGGATTCAAGGTGGCTATGAAAGACCTGGAGGTGCGGGGGGCCGGCAATCTTCTGGGCCGGGACCAGAGCGGAGAGATAAGCTCTGTGGGCTTTGACATGTACCTGCGCCTTATTGACGAGGCAGTCCGCTCCCTGGATGAACAGAGGAAGGAAGAGCTTGATGTTCATGATGTCTATCTTGAGCTTGAGTATTCAGGTTTTATCCCCGATACCTATATCCGGGATCAGAGCGAGAAGATGGAGATATACAAGAAGATTGCCTCTGTGGTCTCGGAAAGCGAGCTTGACACTATATGCAGCGAGCTGGAGGACCGTTTCGGTCCGCTTCCGGACGAGGTCGAGAGTCTTGTTTCCCTGGCCGAGATAAGGGTTCTCTGCGGCAAGCTCTATATCACTTCCATGAAAGAGCATCATGGTGTGATAGAGATAACCTTCGGAAAGGTTCATGTGATCAATCTCGAGAAATATATGCGTCTTATAAAAGAAAACGGGGGCAGGATAAAACCGTCTCCTGATAAGGCAAATGTTCTGATTATAACCACCGGTCTTGTGGATTTAAAGGAAAAATCAGCTTTCCTCCGGGATAAGCTTATGCAGCTGGTATAGGAGAGGATATGGAAGAGATTTTTCATCGTACTGTCAAAAGCTTTGTGCTCAGGAGCGGTCGTATCACAAAACTGCAGCAGCATGCCCTTGATAACTATGCCAAGCTGTACACCATTCCTTATGAGGCAGGACAGAGGCTTGATTTTGCTGAAGTGTTCCATAATATCAACCCGACTTTGATCGAGATCGGTTTCGGAGACGGCGAGGCCACATATCAGATGGCAGAGGGCAATCCAGGCATGAACTATCTGGCCCTGGAGGTCTATCCCCCTGGAGTAGGGGCGCTCCTTGATGTCATTCATACCAGAAATCTTGCCAATGTACGCATAGTTCAGCACGATGCCGCCGAGGTGGTGGAGAACATGGTGGCCGACAGTTCTGTGTCAGGGTTTCATATATTTTTCCCAGATCCCTGGCAGAAAAAACGGCATAATAAAAGGCGTCTGATAAACAGTACCTTTGTCTCTGTTCTTGCCGATAAATTAAAGGAGGGGGGCTATATCTACTGCGCCACCGACTGGGAGGACTATGCTTTCCAGATGCAGGAGGTGCTGCGGGGAGAGACCAGGCTGTCATCTCCTTTTAAGGGCTTTGTGGAAAAGCCTGATGATATTGTGCCCTGGCGGCCAGAGACCAAGTTCGAACGCAAAGGTATTGCGGTGGGCAGGACTATTTTTGAATCCTATTTTGTTAAAGGAGATAGAGTATGAAAAAATGTATGGACAGCGAGAATCTTCATAAGAGAATCCGTAAAGTTGTGGGACAGCTGCAGGCTGTGGACAGGATGGTGGATGAGGATAAACCATGCGAGGATGTGCTGGCCCAGATTAGTGCCGCAAGCTCTGCGCTCCATAAAATAGGACAGGTGGTGCTTGAAGGACATATCCGTCACTGTGTGCGGGATGGCATACAGCATGGGGATGCCGATAAGACTATAGAAAACTTTACCACGGCAGTAGAACGCTTTGCAAATATGAAATAAGGCCTTGACATACATATACCTATGGGGGTATATGTATTATATGAGCAAAAAGACCATTCTTATCTCCCTTTCAGCAGCTTCGCTGATTCTAAGCTTTTTTAATGTTTTCAATTTACCATTTGACCTTGCCTGGATGGCTGTACTGTTCTGCGGTATTCCCATTATCAAAGAGGCAGGTGAGGCTCTTGTAAAAGATTTTGACATTACTGCAGACCTCCTGGTTGCCATTGCTATAATAGCTTCGGTATGTATCGGAGAGTTATTTGCTGCCGGTGAGGTTGCCCTGATTATGACATTAGGAGAAGAACTGGAAGATTATACTGTTTCCAAAGCCAGAAAAGGTGTACAGCGTCTAGTTTCCCTTACTCCTGCCAAAGCCAGGGTTATGCATGGTGATATTGAGCAGATTGTGACTGTGGACCAGGTACAGGTTGGAGATATCCTTAAAATACTGCCAGGAGAGACTGTTCCTGTTGATGGTGTTATCCGATCAGGGCAGACATCCATAGACCAGTCGGCAATGACAGGTGAATCTATGCCTGTGGATAAAAAGAGGGGTGATGAGGTCTCAAGCGGTACAGTAAATCAGTTCGGATCCTTTACTATGGAGGCTCTCCGCCGTGGAGAAGACAGCTCTATACAGCGTATGATCCAGCTGGTGGAATCGGCCGATGCCGGAAAAGCAAAGATAGTCCGTCTGGCAGACAGGTGGGCATTCTGGATTGTCCTTATAGCTCTTTTTACTGCTGTCATAACAGGTATTGTAACCAGAAATCTTATTCGCAGTGTAACTGTTCTGGTGGTCTTCTGCCCCTGTGCCCTGGTGCTTGCCACACCTGTCGCTGTTGTGGCTGCCATTGGCAATGTCTCTAAGCACGGGTTCCTGGTCAAGGAAGGAGATGCCTTGGAACGTCTGTCTATGGTCAAGAAAGTGGCTTTGGACAAAACAGGAACACTTACCTATGGGATTCCTTCGGTAGTGGCAGTAGTAAGCACCAGCCCCGAGCTGCCAGAGCAGGAACTTTTCCATATTGCCGCTTCTGTGGAGCAGTTTTCAGAGCATCCTCTGGGGAAGGCAGTTGTGTCATCATATAAAAAGACAACCGAAAGAATGCTTTCCGATACTTCTGATTTTGTCATGCTGCCAGGCAATGGGGTCAAGGCTGTGGTTGCAGGTGTTCCGGTGATGGCTGGCAACAGTATTTTTCTGCAGAACAGCGGCATTCTTCTTGAAAAGGAATTCCTTGCAGCTGCAGAGGTATATCAGAAGCAGGGATGTACTGTAATCTATATTGCAAAGGAAGGGAGAATAGCCGGCTTTATAGCATTGGCCGATGAACTGCGGCCTGAAAGCTGTCCACTTATGCGGCGGCTTAAATATTTAGGTGTCGAGCCGGTGCTTCTTACAGGAGATACCCATGCTGCTGCCAGTTCTGTCGTATCGCGCCTGAAAATTGAAGAGTTCCATGCCGGGTGTCTGCCCGAGGATAAAATGGCTCATATAGCACAGTATCAGAAGGAGCATAAACCTGTATGCATGATAGGTGACGGCATAAATGATGCACCGGCTCTCAGATTGGCAGATGTGGGTATTGCCATGGGTAAGATAGGAAGCGATATTGCTGCTGTTGCCGCAGATATAGTGCTGATCAACGACCATATCCATGCCATAGACCATATCATTGCCCTGTCCAGGCGTATGATGACTACAATCAGATGTAACATCATTTTCTCCATGTCCCTTAATTTTCTGGCTGTCGTCTTGGCAGTGACAGGCTGTATAAACCCTGTGGCAGGAGCTCTGGTTCACAATGGAGGTTCGTTCTTGGTAATTGCAAATTCTGCTCTTTTATTATATTATAAAAAAGGAGGGGTGCTGCAGTGGCCAAAAGAAAAAATGGGAAAAAGAGCTTAAAAAATAATTATCCCCTTATTGTGGCCGCCCTTATACTGCTGGCCGCTCTTCTTATCTTGGCAGCTGTCATAAACTATCACCCTTCTTCCAAGCCGGAGACTCCAGCCGTACCTGAAACGCCGGAACCGCAGGTACAGCCTCAGCCGGAACCAGCTTCCGAGCCAGTCCCCGAGCCGGCTCCTGTGCCTGAAAAACCTAAAAAGCGTATTTACATAATCCTGGATGACGGCGGTCATAACACACACCAGCTCAAACCGTTCCTTCAGTTCCCGGGAAAGCTTTCTATTGCTGTTATACCAAGGCTTAAATATTCCAAGGAGGCGGCAGAACTCATATACCAGAGCGGTAAGACAGTCATGCTTCATCAGCCTATGCAGCCCCTTGGAAAGGCAGACCCAGGTGCCGGTGCCATCTATGTGTCTATGAGCAATGACGATATCCGCAGGACTCTGAACGAGAACCTGGACTCTGTTCCTCATGTGGTGGGCTTCAACAACCATATGGGTTCTGCCGCCACCAGTGATGAGCGGGTCATGGATGTGGTGCTGAAGACAGCTGAGCAGCGGGGGCTGTTCTTTGTGGACAGCTTCACACATTCTGGTTCTGTATGTGCCAAGATTGCCAAGAAGAATGGTATGCGTATTGCAAAACGTGATATATTTCTCGATAATGACAAAAGCAGGGAAAAGATAATGGAAGCATTCAATGCAGGTAAGGCTATTGCAGATAAAAACGGCTATGCGGTTATGATCGGACATGTCTGGTCAGATGAGCTTGCCAGCACCATGATAGAGCTCTATCCTGAATTCATAGAAGAGGGGTATTGCTTTGAGTCTGTTGCTGATTTCTTCAAGCTGGAAGAAGATTCCGGGGAATAAAAAGTGAATGTTCTTGGTATAGAGTCCTCTTGTGATGAATGTTCCGTTGCTGTCGTGGCAGACGGTAAAAAGATACTCTCAAATGTTGTTGCCACCCAGATCCCGCTTCATCAGCCCTATATGGGTGTTGTTCCTGAGATAGCCTCAAGAACCCATGTGGAATGGATAAAAGGGGTGGTGCATAACTCTCTGGAGACTGCAGGCTGCACCCTTAAGGATATAGACGGCATAGCAGTCACTGCCAAGCCAGGTCTTGCCGGCTCTCTTCTTGTTGGACTATCCTATGCCAAGGCTCTCTCCTATGCTGCAGACATCCCATACATCGGAGTAAATCATATATACGGCCACATCCATGCGGCCCATATAGAATACGACATTCAGTATCCCTATGTGGCGCTTCTGGTATCAGGAGGACACACCCTTATCGCCATCATGGAGAACTATGACAAGATGCAGATTATGGGGACAACCATAGACGATGCCTGCGGCGAGGCCTTTGACAAGATTGCAAAGTTCTACGGCTGGGGATATCCGGGGGGAGTAGTCATAGACAGACTGGCTCAGAAAGGAGATCCCAATGCCTTCTCTTTCCCGGATCCATCCCTCCACAAGGGAGAACATAAGTATGATGTCTCCTATTCAGGTCTTAAGACTGCGGTGATTAATCAGCTGCATCAGTTCCAGAATCCCGGCTATGAAGCTACACCCGAGAATATTGCTGCCTCATTCCAGAAGACAGCTATCGATATGCTTATACGCCGGCTTAAGAAGGCTGCAAAGGCTGCAGGGCTTAACACAGTAGTCACCGGTGGGGGAGTTGCTGCCAACTCGTACCTGCGCAAAGCTCTCTCGGAACTCGATGGTTTCAATGTCTATATCCCTTCCATGAAGCTGTGCGGTGATAACGGCGCCATGATTGCAGGGCTTGGTTACCATTTTCTCAAGGATGGCATGACATCTGACCTTTCTCTTACCATCATGTCCAAGGTTATGGCTTTCCATAGGAGTTATCCGCGGTAGATGTCCAAAAAGAGCATTCTGTATATCATCATAACAGCCCTCTGTTTTGGAACCATGGAAGTGGCTCTCAAGATAGGGGGCAGCACTTTCACAGCCCTGCAGATGAATTTTCTCCGGTTCCTTATCGGCGGTCTTCTGCTTCTTCCTCTTGCTCTCAAGGAACTTAAACGCAGGCAGATTGTCCTGACTGTGGTGGACTGGGGCTATATGACTCTCCTGGGTGTGCTGGGAATAAGCTTCAGCATGTCATTCTTCCAGATAGGTGTAATGTATCTGAATGCCAATACGGCAGCTATCATAATATCCTGCAACCCTGTATTCACTATGATGTTTGCCCATTTCCTGGTTCATGACCGCTTTACTTCCAACAAGGCGCTTGTATTAAGCATCTGTCTTATAGGACTTATGTTTGTGGCAAATCCTTTCCATCTGGCAGAAGGCAACACTCCTAAAGGATTTCTATACATGCTTATTGCAATGATTTCCTTTGCCCTTTATTCTTCCCTTGGAAACATAAGAGCACAGCGGCTTGGCGGGGCTATCCAGACCTGTATTCCTTTCCTTATAGCTTCTGTATTCAATCTTCTGATTCTTATTATGCTTAAGGAGCCCATATTCAGCGGCATCACCCTGAAAAGCTGTCCGGTTCTGCTCTATATAGGCTTTATTGTCACAGGTCTTGGCTACTTTACCTATCTTGGGGCTATTGAGATGGTGGGACCTTCAAACGCCTCCATCTCTTTCTTTCTTAAGCCTGTAGTTGCTGTTGCCACAGCTTTCCTGGTCCTTCATGAGGAGATAACCTGGAATATTATCTTAGGTATTGCTATTATTCTTACAGGTTTTTGTATAAATATGAAGAAGCGCTAAGGCAAACAGAGCGCCGCATCCTTCTCCCGCAATAATCGCAGATACCAGTCCGGAAATCCCGAACAGCCTGTTAAGCAGATACATAAACGGAATATAGAACACCAGCTCACGTACTACTGCGTGGATAAATGTTCCGGTTCCGTTGCCCATAGCCTGCATGCAGAAAGATGAGTGGTAATTGAGGAACTGGAATGGGGATGCTATGCACCTTATACGCAGGAACACTATGCCGAAGGCAATGGTGGTGAATGCCTCTTTTGAATAACTGGTGGAGGTGCTCATGAAAACCCGCACTATCGGAGATGCCAGGGCAAGGAACAGCACCATGCTTAAGGCGCTCACTGTCAGGCCATAGTGGCGTCCTGTACATATTACGCTTTTCATTCTTTCATGATTGCCGGATGCATAGTTATAAGCCACAATGGGGAGCATTCCCTGGCATATGCCGATGTTTATGGCATTGGGGAGCCGCTCGGCTTTCATAACTATACCTATTGCCGCCAGCTGCAGATCACCCCAGGCTGCCATGAGAATGTTAAGCACAATATTGGCTATATCGAACAGCAGGGTAAGGAAGGAGGATGGGATACCTACCGACATCAGGGCCTTAAAGTCTGCAATCCGCAGACCAAAGGCATCCTTCAGCCTGGTGCTGAGTGGTGCTGTAACAGATACCTTTTTCAGGAATGCCAGCAGGAAGATGCAGGATACGCTGTTGGATATAGTGGTGGCAAGGGCTGCTCCAAGCACCTCGTTGCCAGGACTCATTATATGGAACATAAAGATAGGATCCAGTATCACATTCAGGATTCCGCCGCCGGAAAGACCTATGCTGGCCTGCTTGGAGTATCCTGTGTTACGCAGCAGGTGGGCGGCAGTAAGGGACACAATAGTAGGAAAGTTGCCTATGACCAGCACCACCAGCACATACTGTTTTGCATAGGGCATTGTGGAGGGCGATGCTCCGAGAAAGCGGAGTATTGGAGTCAGGAACACTAATAGAAGCAGAGAATAGAGCAGGGCAGAAACCATGGCAAAGTAAAGACTGGCAGCAGCAACCTTTTTTGCGTTGTCCAGATCCTTGGCTCCCGAGAGCCGGGCAATCAGGCTGCCTCCCCCGATTCCGAACAGGTTGGCAAAGGAGATATTAAGCATGAAAAGGGTAAAGGTGACAGTTACGGCAGCCATCATATAGGAGTTGCCGGTCCTGCCTATGAAGAATGTGTCTACAATGCTGTATATCAGGTTTACCAGCTGGCTTATGATTGTAGGGACAGCCATAGCACGGATAGCCTTGGATACAGGCATGGATTCAAATAGATTCCTTTTGCCCTCGCTGATTGTCATGTTTATGTCCTGTGATATTGTACACAAAAAAAGGCATCCTGTAAAAGGATGCCCTTGAAAAAAATGCCTTTAAAATCAGCAGATCTTTACAACCCAGCCTTCCGGTCCCTTGATTCTTCCCATCTGGATACCGGTAAGAGTGTCGTACAGCTTCTTGGTGATAGGACCCATGGAGGTCATGCCGCTTGGGAAGCAGATTTCCTTGCCGTGGTCATTGATCTTTCCGACAGGAGAGATAACTGCTGCTGTTCCGCAAAGACCGCACTCTGCAAAGTCTGCAATCTCTTCCTTGTAGATCTCTCTTTCCTCGACCTCGAGACCCAGATAGTCTTTTGCAACTACCATAAGGGACCTTCTGGTGATTGATGGAAGAATAGAGTTGGACTTAGGTGTTACAACCTTGTTGTCCTTGGTTACGAACAGGAAGTTTGCTCCGCCTGTCTCCTCAACCTTTGTCCGGGTTGCAGAGTCCAGGAACATATTCTCGTCGAATCCTGCCTTGTGTGCATCTACGATGGCATGGAGGCTCATTGCATAGTTAAGACCTGCTTTGATATGGCCTGTTCCATGAGGTGCTGCTCTGTCGAAGTCGCAGATTCTAAGTGTAAGAGGTTTAACTCCACCCTTGAAGTAAGGTCCTACAGGGGTAACGAAAATTCTGAACTGATACTCGTCAGCCGGCTTTACGCCGATAACTGCGCCGGTAGCGTTCATGTTAGGTCTGATGTACAGTGTTGCGCCTGAGCCATAAGGTGGAACCCATGCCTCGTTTGCCTTTACTGTGTCGATTACAGCCTTGATGAACCGATCCTTAGGGAATACAGGCATCTCGAGCCGCTCTGCGCTCTGTTTCATACGCTCTGCATTCAGGTCAGGTCTGAAGCATACAATGCTGCCATCCTCGGTTGTATAAGCCTTAAGGCCTTCAAAACATGTCTGAGCGTACTGGAATACACCTGCACATTCTGTGATTGAGACAGTTGCATCAGAGATGATAGCTCCCTCGTCCCATGCTCCGTTCTTGTAATTTGAAACAAATCTCTTGTCGGTCTGCATATAAGCAAATCCAAGATTTCCCCAGTCAATGTTTTTCTTTTCCATAGTTCACTTCTCTTTTGATAAGATTTATATAAAAATTTTATCATTTAATAAAAAAATAGGGAATAGATTTTGTTGCAAAAAGGGGAGGAAAATAATAGTATACAGGTATGATCTGGTTTCCTTTAGGTGTTTTTGCACTTCTTATCATATTAGGTTTGACCTTTATCCCGGCTTCCAAGCGGAGTTCCGGCTTTATATTCAGCTGTGTCCTGGCTCTTCTGGTCTCTTTCCTGGTCAGCTTTCTCTACAGCTTCATAAAGAACTGTCTGCCCCTTACTGATGACACCCACAGGATTCTGGTCCATTATATGGTGCATGACCACCTTTTCTTCTACTTCCCTGGTGCGGCTGCAGTTATGCTGTGCATGCTCTGTCTCCGCAAAGAGGCTTCGATTGGAGAATCAAGGGCAATATGTCTTGTCCTTTCCTGCTTTTATATGCTGCTGGCTATGCTTGCCACATTCTTCTATTCCCCGCACGGATACTGGGCCGATCCCTATTTCCTTTTCTTCCTTACCGGAAGTCGTGTGCTTCAGTGTATTGTGATTGCTTTTGCAGTCCCTATGATTATTATTAAGCCGTATCAGTTCTTGAAGCTTCTTCCTTCGCTTATTGTTCTGTCTGCTGTTCCGTTTGTCACAGCTTTTGTGTCATATCTCTATTATACCTGCCAAATCCATCAGTCTCTTATACTTCTGCTCTCCCTTTGCGGTGCAGCTCTGGCAGCTGTTGTTACACCAGCTGTAATTTTATGGAGGCATAAGGCTTGAGGCGGCTGCTTTGGGCTTTTACAGCACTCCTTGCACTTCTTCTTGCAGGCTGCTCCGAAAATGGAGATAAGCTTGTATTCTTCTACGACCGGGATTTCGGTCAGGTTGCAGAGTATACCCCGGCTCTTTTTCTGGGAGAGGAAAAGCCTTTTTTCAAAGAGATATCCGGTATTGCTCTGGAATCTGGATATGCTTTGAATCCTGTTTCTGTTGATATTCAGGAAGAGAATTATATAAATGCTTTCCGGAGCAGACTTGACAATTCCAGGAAGCAGGTTGTTATAACCTCATTCCTTTACAGTATACCTGAGATTCAGGAACTTCTTTCCGATTATCAGGTTGCTGTGGTCGGTGCCGCCCTTGATATTCCTCTGGATAAGCTTGAGATTATAGGAAATGGTTTCAGAGTCATTGAGGATGAGGGGCGCCTTCTTGTCTCAAGCGGCAAAAAAATAAGACTTGTGGCTCTTAAAAGCGGCTTCCAGCAGCTTATAAAAGAAGCTTTTTTAAATGGTGCCGGGGAGGATACCAAAGTGTTTGAGGCCAACCTCAATGCCCCAAGCATTATCATGCCCCTGTCCGATGACCTTATTGTGGCCAGTTACGGGCCATGTTTCAAAAGCTTTTCTTCTCCCCAGAGCAGGACCGGAACCATCCGGGTTCTTAACTATCCTGGAGCGCCTGAATATGTGGATCCATATATGAAAAAGAAGGTGGAAGCCTATATCTGCTATGATTTTGCCACATCATTCAAGAGTGCAATTATAGAAATTGCTTCCGGCCAGGGTGAGAAAAAAAGCTTTTATTCCTTTGACCTGATCAGGCGATAGGAGGGTAGGTGTTCACAAACACCACCTTGTTCTCCACCTGCTCCACACCTTCATAGGCTGCAACTGCCTGTCCAACCTGATCAATAAGACCCCGGACCTCAACAGTACCCATGATGGTGGCAGTCTTGTCATGGACATCCACCTCCAGGAAGTGGACAGGAATCTTCTCCTCATACAGCAGATAGATAACAATCTTCTGGGCAAGATAGAGTTCCTTGATCCGTTTTACCAGCTTTTCGGTGTAGTTCTCATGGTTGAACACCTCGATTGCCCCTTCCACCATCTTGTATACAACTTCGGTGCCCAGGACATCAGTGTTGATGACCATATCGTAGGAGCCTGGGTCATCCCAGGACATATTGTAGAAGAAGCGGGTATAGCCGGCTCTTTCTTCATCCCGCTGGTTAACCAGCTTCCTGGCTGCTTTCTCGTCCAGGTGGTAGCGGTCCATAATCCGGCCGACACGTACATTCTCGCTTCCGATGATTCTGATGCGGAGGACTCCCGGTACATTCTTCAGGAAGAATGCGCCGCCGCGGCCCAACAGAATGCACTGTGGGGTATCAATGACTTTCTCGAAGAAATAGAGCTTGAAATAGTTGTTGTATTTATCATGCTGGTTTGAGAAACTTGCCAGTAAGCCTGGTTTCTTCTCGTCAAACTTGGAAATGCTTTTCTCTGTGATGCCGTAGTAACCTGCCAGCTCTTTGTTGATAAGATCTCTTGAGATGAACTGCCAGCCGAAACGTTCTGCCAGTCCCTGGGAGATTTCCTTGCTCAGACTTCCTTCCTGCCGTGCGATAGTGATGATAGCCATACATATACCTCCATGGTAATTTTACCACATATTTGATAAAAAAGGCAATTGTAAAAATAAAATGAATTTGATATAATTAATAAATCAAAATTATAATTATGTAAACTTTTTAAAGTCGGGGTATAAAAATGAGCGAAATTATCAAAGCTGTAGCAATTGATAAGGGAATGTTCCTTATGATCAAGAATGCACCTTATTATGTTGTGGACAGAGAGTTTGTAAACCCAGGAAAAGGTTCCGCATTCTGCCGTCTCAAGCTTAAGAACCTTCTGAACGGCCAGGGCCTTGCAACCACCATGAAGTCCAACGAGGATGTTGAAGTTACAGAGGTGACCGAGTGCAACTGCCAGTATATGTATGCAGATGACGAAAACTACTATTTCATGGAAAGCGAGTCCTTCGAGCAGTTTGCTATGCCACGGGCTGGAATGGAAGATAAGATCTACTATATCCGGGAAGGAGAGGAATACAGAGTTATCAAATGGGAAGGCAATCCTGTAGATATCAAGCTTCCTCCAAAGATGGTGTTTGTTGTTGCCGAAGGTTCCGAAGGTATCAAGGGCGATACAGTCACCAAGACAACAAAGCCTGTCAAGACAGAGACCGGTCTGGTTGTAAAAGTTCCTCTGTTCATCAAAGAGGGAGAGAAGATTCTGGTAAGCACAGACACTGGCGAGTACCAGGAGCGTGTTAATAAATAACTTGTTATAATACAATAAAAAAGCCGGTCATCAAGACCGGCTTTTTTTATATCAGCGTCACCAGTAAGATCAGATGTTCTTGATCTGGATCTTTCTTGATGGCAGTGGAATTCCCTGCTCCTGGAATGCATGTACCAGTGCGATGTTGTTCCAGGATTTTGCTGTTCCCTTGTCATCTACATTTGCAATTGTGATGTATGCGATCAGCTGGATTCCAAGCTCCTCGAAGGAAGCGATACGTACATCTGCCTTTGCCCCTTCCTTGTTGGCAGGGTTCTTCTCAATAGTCTCGGCCATGACCTTCATAGCCTTGTCCACGTCGGCAGAGTAGTCGATCTTGATTGTTGTGTCGATTGCAACGCTCTTGTCATCACCGAATGTATGGCTGTGGCATACTTCGGAGATAAGCATGGAGTTGGGAACAATCAGAGTCTCATTCATAAGTGTTGTCACTACGGTGCTTATGAAATTGATCTTTGTGATATAGCCTTCTGTTCCGGAAATTGTGATTCTGTCACCTTCTTTGATAGGGCCTGTGAAAAGGATCACCAGACCTGCAGAGAAGTTGGAGATAAGGGTCTGCAATCCAAAGCCGACGCCTATACCTAAAGCACCAAGGATAACTGCGATGGATGAAAGGTTGATGCCAAGCATCGTAAATCCTATGAACAGAGCCAGGACAGTGATTCCGTAGCTCACTATCTTTACTATACGGAACTGGGATGTCTCAGAGATAGGTTTGTTCTTGATTGAGAACTTGATTACTTTGCCCACCAGCTTTCCTGTCTTCTGTGCAATGATGATTACAGGGATGAAGAGCAGCAGGGTAAGAATTGAGATGTTGATGCTTCCTGCTGTCAGGAAAGGCTTGTTGATAAATGCATAAATGGCATTGAGCACATCCATGACACTTTCTGGAAGAATATTTTCCATTCTATTTTTCTCCTTTTTAAATTATTTCTTGGGGTTGTCGGTGGAATAGAATCCACTTCCTTTAAAGATAATACCCACAGAAGAGTCCTGTGGAATAATCTTTTTTACTGCCTTGCCACATTTGATGCACTTCTTTATAGGCGCGTCAGACATGGATTGCTCAACTTCGAAGACATGCTTACAGCTCTGACATTCATATGTGTAAATAGGCATTTTATTCTGTTCCTTTGTGTTAAATAATTATTTCTTCATCTTTCCGAAGATATAGCCGAATGCTGCACCGGCAGCACCGCAAGCCAGGATCTTGAGCCGGATAGTGCCCAGGTCGGCAGCTTTGGCTGCAAGTTTCTTTACTCCATTTGAAGCAGGCAGGCACAATGTCTTGAGTGAAATCATGTTTCCGTTCACTTTTCCAAAGATAAGGTAACCGATTACCAGACCTACAATAATCCAGCATACAATTGCTACGATATTGCTGTTCTTTTTACTCATTTTCTTCCTCCGAAAATATGAAGATAATCCTCAAAAAGCTCCTTGGCTTTATCGACACAGCCGCCGCATACCTTGCCCAACTTTGTCTTCTCCTGAAGCTCCTCAAAGGTTTTTCCGCCCTCTTTGACGAAATTCTCGATATCTGCGTCAGTTATATTGTTGCATACACAGATTACTTTTGCAACTTCTTTTTCAAGCATATCCTCTTTGCCTGTCTTCTTGCAGTAATCCTCGATTGCTGCCCGGAGAGCCCGGTCGCCCAGTACAGAGCAGTGGATCTTGTGGTCCGGCAGGCCACCCAGCTGACCTACGATATCTTCGGGCTTGATTTTGTATGCCTCTTTAATAGGCATTCCTTTCACCATCTCGCTCATCATGGATGTGCTGGCAATGGCACTGGCGCAGCCGTAGGTCTTCCACTTGATGTCTGCAATCTTGTCATCTTTCACCTGAATGGCAACAAGCATCTCGTCGCCGCAGGTTATATTTCCAACCTTTCCCCAGCCGTCAGCCTTGTAGTTTGCTTCGTCTTCCAATATATTGCGCGGATTTGTGAAGTGATCCTTCACCTTCTCGGTATATACCCATGAAATCATTTTGTCTCTCCTTTCTTGTATACAGTGGACATCTTACGTATTCTCCCGATTATCGGAGGAAGCTTCTCAAGAACGTAGTCTATATCTTCCTCTGTGTTCTCCCGTCCCAGGCTGAAGCGGATTGATCCGTGGGCCAGCTCTGCATCGACTCCGGTGGCCATAAGGACATGAGATGGCTCCAAAGACCCTGTTGAGCAGGCAGATCCTGTGGATACCGCTATGCCCTCCAGATCCATGTAGAGGAGGATAGACTCACCCTCGGCCCCGGTGAATGATACATTCAGGGTGTTGGGGAGAGTGTGCTCCTGGTTTCCGTTTATCTTTATGTCCGGGATAGTTGCAATTATTCCAGCCTTAAGCTTATTCCGCAGTGCCATAAGCCGTGCTGATTCTGAAGCCAGTTCCTTTTCTGCCAGTTCTGCTGCCTTGCCAAGGGATACAATTCCGGTGGTGTTCATGGTTCCGGCACGGCGTCCTGCCTCCTGATGTCCTCCGTGGACGAACGGGCAGTAGGGAGCTCCCTTCCTTGCATAAAGGATACCTATTCCTTTGGGTGCATAAATCTTGTGGCCTGACATGCTCAGATAATCGATGCCCATAGCCTTCACATCAATAGGAATCTTGCCGATAGCCTGAACTGCGTCGGTGTGGAAAAGAACTCCCTTCTCGTGGCAGATCTGGGCAATCCGCTTTATATCCTGCAATGTACCGATCTCGTTGTTGGCAGCCATTACAGATACCAGTGCTGTCTTGTCAGTGATCAGGTCATACAGCTCCTCTGGGTTGACAAGGCCGGTTGAGTCCACCTTCATGAACTTTGTGTTTATGCCGCTTCCTTTGAGGAACTTCACTGTCTCAAGGATGGCAGGGTGCTCGATTGGGGTGGTGATTATCTCGTTCTTCACACACCTGGAGCAGTATTCTTTAGCAACGCAGGAGCTTTTCTGACAGCCTACATATTTAAGCACAGTATTGTCAGACTCAGAACCCCCTGCAGTAAAGATGATCTCGCTGGGGTCAGCATTTATAAGATGGGCAATCTGCTCCCTTGCCTTGGCTATGAGCATTCCAGCCTCACGGCCGTAACCATGCATGCTGGAACCGTTTCCATATACATCCAGGGACTCTATCAACACCTTTTTTACTTCGGGGTGGATAGGAGTGGTGGCATTATAATCCATATAGACATTTCTATGATCCATGATAACTCCTGAAATTCTTAGTAAAATATACTAAATATATAGGTTATATTCAAGTTGACCACAGAAAACTGTACATTTTTCAGTCTCTATGTTATTCTTTGATTGATTTAGGAGATACTAATGAAGAAATACCTCTGTATAAACATACTTGTCCTGATGCTTCTCTGGGGCTGTGCCACATCGAAAGGCAATGTCTACAATGTCTCTCTATATAAGGCTGTGTCACCGGAAGAGGGAGTGACATATGTGGTCGGACACCGGAATCCGGATACCGACACGGTTGGTACAGCAATCGCATATGCAAAGCTCCGCACTGCACTTGGTTTCAACACTGTTGCAGTCATCCCTGGAAAGCTGAATAAGGAAACTCAATATCTTCTGGACTATTTCAAGGTTGAGACCCCTGAGCTGCTGGAGGATGCGGCAGGAAAGAACATCATTCTGGTTGATCATGCCGACTATCAGCAGGCAGTTCCAAATATGGACAAGGCTAATATTATAGAAGTGCTGGATCATCATCAGCCTGCAGGACTCTCCTTTGAGAACAACCTTGTCTACCGCAGCGCTCCTATAGGTGCCACTGCCACCATGGTGTACAACGAATACAAGGTGAATCATGTCCATGTTGATAAAAAGACTGCCGGACTTCTGGCCGCAGCAATTATGTCAGACACAAACAATCTCAAGAAGGAGCGGACCACCGAGGCGGACCGGGTCTACCTGGCTGAGCTGTGCAGGAAGGCAGGAATCCAGAACCCTAAGAAATTCTTCAAGGCAATGAAGGCTGCAGGCCGGTCTTTCGATGGGCTTACCGATGAGGAGATCATGCTCACCAACTATAAGGAGTTTGAGTTCAGCGGCCATATAGTGGGAATTGCCAGTGTGGACAATCCTGACGATGATGCACTGTGGGAGTTTACAGAGCGTATGGATAAGGCTATGGCAGCTTACGCACCTAAGACAGATGCAGAGCATATATTCATGAAGCTTGATGCTGATGGCGATGAGGGACAGGAGGATTTCACTGTGTTCCTGTACTGTGGCAAGGGGGCAGAGGAGGTTGCACAAAAAAGCTTCCCAAATTCCCAGGTCATCAACGGCCATATAGTCTGCACACCTAAGCTTAACCGGACCAATGATGTGGTTCCTGCCCTTAAAGATACATACGAAGGAATGGCTAAATAATGAAAATTGTAGTAAAAATCGGAACTTCCACCCTGGCTTATCCCAGCGGAAGGCTCAATATCAGGCATACTGAGGAGTTATGCAAGATCATAAGCGATCTTAAGAATTCCGGGATAGAGATCATCATGGTCTCATCAGGATCAATAGGAATGGGGACAGGCAAACTCTCTCTTAAGGAGAGGCCGTCAGACATGCCTACCAAGCAGGCTGCGGCAGCGGTGGGGCAGTGCGAGCTTATGTACACCTACGACAAGCTTTTCTCCGAGTACCGGCATACTGTGGCTCAGATACTGGTTACTGCCGAGGATATCCAGCACAAGGACCGGCACAGGAATTTCTCCAATACACTGAACCGGCTGCTGGAACTTGGAGTTGTTCCTATCATCAACGAGAACGACACAATAGCCACCGAGGAAATAGGTGTAGGGGACAACGATACATTGGCAGCCATAGTGGCCACCAGCGCAAAGGCCGATCTTCTGGTGCTCCTTTCTGATATCGATGGGCTTTATACAGCAAATCCTAATGTAGATAAGAAGGCAAAGCTTATACCTGAAGTGCATAAGATAGACAGCAAGATTATGGCGCTGGGTGGCAAAAGCACATCCGGACTTGGCACCGGAGGTATGAAGACCAAGCTTTCTGCTGCCAAGATCTGCACCGAAGCTGGCTGCGACATGATCATAGCAAATGGCTCAGATCCATCTGTCCTTTATAAGATTGCAGACGGCAGGCCGGTTGGAACCCGTTTCTTTGCCAAGAGGTGATGCAATGACCACACAGGAGATACTTGCTGCTGCAAAGAGTGCAAAATTCTATCTGGCTGCATTGCCGGAATCTGATAAAGACAAGGCACTTTGTGCTATGGCCGATGCTCTGGAGGCGGAGTGCAGTTTTATTCTTGGGGCCAATGCCCGGGATGTTGAGGCTGTACGTGGTGCAGTGAGCGATGTGATGCTGGACCGGCTTATGCTTTCCAAGGAGAGGATCGAGGGAATGGCCCAGGGAATCAGGGAAGTGATTGATCTGCCAGATCCAGTTGGTCGTATTCTGACTGAGCGGACTACTTCAGATGGGCTTCTTCTTAAGAAAGTATCTGTTCCAATCGGTGTAATCGCAATCATTTATGAGAGCAGGCCCAATGTGACATCAGATGCCGCTGCCCTGTGCATAAAAAGCGGCAATGTATGCATCCTTAGAGGAGGCAAGGAGGCTTACAGGTCATCCCACGCCATAGTGAGTGCTATGCGGAAAGGGCTGGAGAAAGCCGGTTTCCGTTCTGACATCATACATATCCTGGATGATACAACCCGGGCCGGAGCCACCGAGCTTATGAAGGCAAGCGGTTACGTGGACCTCCTTATCCCTAGGGGAGGCGCTGGGCTTATAAGAAGCTGCGTGGAGAATGCCACAGTACCATGCATCGAGACAGGTACAGGAATATGCACTGTATATGTGGACTCTGCAGCTGACCAGGTTAAGGCTCTTAAGATAATAGAGAATGCCAAGACTCAGCGTCCCTCGGTATGCAATGCGGAGGAGACCTGTCTTGTGGCCCGCTCTATTGCTGGAGAATTCCTTCCTAAGCTTAAGAAGATGCTGGTGGATGACCGCATTGCAGCTGGTAAGCAGCCTGTGGAGCTCCGGCTCTGCAAGGAGGCTGCCGCCATCATCCCAGGGACACCGGCAGAAGATAAGGACTTTGATACCGAATTTCTGGATTATATCCTGGCTGTAAAAGTGGTGGAGAATGTGCAGGAGGCTGCAGAGCACATAGCACAGCACTCAACACACCACAGCGAGGCTATTATTACAGAGAATAAAGAGAATGCTGACTATTTCACATCTTATGTTGACAGTGCTGCAGTCTATGTGAATGCCTCTACAAGATTCACCGACGGCGGCAAGTTCGGCCTCGGATGCGAGATGGGAATATCAACACAGCGCCTTCATGCAAGGGGACCTATGGGCCTTGAGGAGCTTACAAGCTATAAGTATGTCATAACTGGCAACGGCCAGGTGAGAAAATAGGAGAGACTATGGAAAAATACGGATTCATCGGATGCGGAAACATGGGAGGTGCCCTTATAAGGGCTGCGGCAAAGGCTGTCTCCCCAAAGAATATATGGATTACAGATAAAGATGCTGCAAAGCAGGATGCACTGGCCAAAGAGACTGGTGCTGCGGCAAAGGATATCAAGGATATTGCATCCAAGTGCAGCTGCATTTTCCTGGGGGTGAAGCCTCAGGTTATTGCAGATATGCTGTCAGAGATAAAGAAGACCCTTGCAGGACGCAAGGATCACTTTGTACTTGTCTCTATGGCTGCCGGCATCTCCATAGAACGCATAGTAAAGATGGCAGGAGATTTCCCGATTATCCGTATAATGCCTAATATTCCGGCCTCTGTAGGGGAGGGAATGATACTCTACTGCAGTCATAAGACTGTAAAAGCAGATGTGGATTCATTCCTCAGGGCTATGAGCAAGGCCGGAAAACTCTCTGCCATTGACGAGAAGCTTATCGATGCCGGCAGCGCAGTGTCTGGCTGCGGTCCTGCCTATGCCTTCATGTTCATCGAGGCTCTGGCCGACGGCGGGGTGGACTGCGGTTTACCACGGGCCCAGGCTCAGCTTCTGGCAGCCCAGACACTGCTTGGTGCCGCCAAGATGGTGATGGAGAGTGGCAAGCACCCTGGAGAGCTCAAGGACGCAGTTTGCAGTCCTGGCGGCACCACCATAGAGGGAGTTCTGGCTCTGGAGCAGGGCGGCTTCCGGGGTACAGCATCCGAGGCAGTCATCGCTGCCTATGAGAAGACCAAGGGGCTGTGATGAAGTTGGCAATTGGTCTTGGAATCTTCCTGTTTGTAATCTGCGCCATCGGCCCGCTCATATCGGTCATTGTGTCGGTGCATGTGGCCCAGAAGAGAAATGCAGAAAATAATAGTACCAAATCTGAGAATGATGTGCTAAAATAAAATAAAGGGGCATTGGCGCAACTGGTAGCGCGTTTGGCTGGCAGCCACAAGGTCACGGGTTCGAGTCCCGTATGCTCCAATCTAAAATAGTTTCCTCTTTTCCCCGTTTTTCCCATGTGGTCTGTATATCGCATACTGCCGCATCATCTTTAGCAAGGTGGTGTATGTAAGTGTCTTCCACAGCTGTGCTGCTGGTTGCACAGGCAATAGTGTCCCCCAGGAAAGTCTCCCGTTTGAAGCTTATCCTGATGCTTCTCAGCATGTTCTTTTTCTTGAAATCCTCGGCCATGGTTGCCTCTGCCACTGTTATGTAGCTCTTGTTATTCACATGGCTGTTGAAGTCTATATCAGACAGGTTTATGGTGTGCTGCAGGCTGCTGATTTTTACTACCGGCTTCTCTATGTTGAACTTGCTGTGTTCTCCCATTGCCCTTTCATTGCATATATCAAACTTCTCTGCCACAATGTCGGTCTTGACGGGCCGGTGGGTGTTCTGGTCCAGTATGAACCAGCATCCGTTACCCTGGGCAAAAATAGTATTGTCATAATAAAGACGGAAGTCTGTATAAATCTTAAGAGCTGTGAGCTCTGATATCCAGATTTCCACCTTGATCTCCTGGGACCAGAAGGGAAGGACTGCAGTGAATTCCATATTAAGCTCTGCTATTACCCAGTATAGATTCTTCGGGAACAGGTCATAGGCTGCCATGTGCTTTGTTGCGCTGAATCTGGCAAAGGCATCCTGCATATACTTGATGGCAGATATAGGCTTAAGACGGTATCCGTTCAAGTCCATATCATCCAGGATTACAGAGTATGAATGGGTGTAGATGCTCATGATGTAAGTTCCTTTTTTATTCTTTGGCACCTGCCTTGAGCAGCATCTGCTCAATATCTTTTGCTCCCAGGTCTCTTGCCATGGAGAGAGGAGTGTTTCCTCCCTTGGATTTGACATTTAAAGCAGCACCTTTATATATAAGAATTTCTGTCATCTCCTTGTTCTGTGCCATAACTGACAAAAGAAGAACAGATTTGTTATCCTTGTCCACTGAATTTATATCTGCTCCCATGACCAGAGATTGATAGAAATTTTTTATATTTCCATCTTGCACAGATTTCCGCAGCATTTCTGTTGCTTCAGGTGCAGTCAGTATTACAGATGCATAAGTTTCAGGTACAACTTCTGCTGGTTTAGGTGCAGGAGCAGCTTTCTTTAATGCCGGCTTTTTTATCGGTGCAGGTTTGCCGGCCGGTTCCTGTTTCTTTTCAGGTTCAGGCTTTACTGCAGGCTTTTCTGCGGCTGCTGCAGCTTTAGGCTCTGGTTTATGCTCCGCATTTTTAAGGATCTTCTGTATTCTGTTGTATTCCTTTCTGTCATCTTTGTTGGTCTTTGACTTTTTCGCGGAATCAGATAGTGCTTCCGCACCTGAATCTTTCCGTTCATCCCCTGTTTCGCTTACAGCAAAGGAGCCGGATGGCTTACAGCCTTTGTTCAGCATGAACTCAAGGACATCTGCACTGCAACCTCTTACGCATGTCACATAATAAAGAGGGGTTATATAGGATTCCCATTTCTTTCCACCGATATCAAAGTCTCCAGATTCATCCCGGACTTCTCCTGAATTGATATCTATTCCGGCATCCAAGAGGATCTGGATTATCTTTATTGTATTGGCAGGGTCGTGGGTATCGCTGGTGCTCCATACTGCACCTGTCAGGGCATTGCCTCCAAGGTAATCTTCTGCCTGGAGGGATACATCAGCCCCGGCTTTTATCAGCATTGTTACTATTTCAGCATTTCCTGCATTGGCAGCAACCATGACTGGCGGATGGCCGCTGGGGACTAATGTGTTAGGATTATATCCACCGTCAAGCAGCGACTTTACCTTGGCAATATCACCAGCCTCAATGGCAGTCTTCATCTCCTTTGGGTCGTCAGCTGCAAAGAGCGATGCAGTCAAGCACATAAATATAGCAAAACTTAATGTTATTATCTTTCTCATTTCCCGTTCTCAACCTCTTCAATAGCTTTCTCTATAACACCAAGGGCGAAATCCATCTCTTCCTTTGTGATAACCAGGGCAGGGGTCAGTGTTATTATATTGCCCATGGTCAGCTTAAAGCTTACACCACCTGACAGGCATTTGTACATAACCTTCTCAGCCTCTTCCACAGCAGGTTCTCTTGTATTTTTGTCTTGCACAAGCTCTATGCCGATGAAAAGGCCTATGCCCCGGACAGATCCTATCAGCGGGTGTCGTTCCATCATCTTTTGTGCCTGCTCAAGAGCATATGCTCCAAGGGTGCGGGAATGCTCTATCAGGTTGTTCTTCTCTATATAATTGATGGTGGCAAGACCAGCTGCTGCACCCAGGGTGGATTTTTCGTGTGTGAAGTGACCCAATGCTATGTTGCCGGCCACATCAAGCTTCTCGTCTGCAATCATGGCAGCGATAGGGAACACGCCGCCACCCAGTCCCTTGCCGATCACCAGGATATCAGGTGTCACATCGAAGTTCTGGCAGGTGAACCATTTGCCGGTCCGTCCCAGTGCATGGGGAACCTCGTCAAATATCAGGAGAGCACCGTGCCTGTCGCAGGCCTTCCGGATGATCTGCCAATACTCCTTTGATGGAATATATGGTGTGCTCCGCATCGGCTCGGAGATGACAGCTGCTATATCTCCCTCTTTTTCCATTATGTATTCAATGTATTTGGCCCACAGGATTTCCCATTCCTCGGGCTTGCCGATATCCATGAACCGTCTGTGGATATCTGGTGGCGGCACATGCACATCGCCGCACATCAGAGGACCTATTCCTTTGCGGAAAACAGCCTCTCCGCTCAAGGATATGGTGTCCAGGGTCGCACCGTGGAAGGAATCCCACATGGAGATAGTCTTGTACCGGCCTGTGACAATGCGGGCCAGTTTTATTGCCATAGAGTTTGCCTCTGCACCACCGGGTGCAAAAAGCATCTTGTGCAGATTGCCAGGAGTGAGGGATGCCAATTTCTTCGCAAATTCCACAACAATACGGTTTGTATAACGGCGCGGGCAGAAGGGAAGGGTCTCAAGCTGCTTCTTAACAGCTTCAATTACATCCGGATTCCCGAACCCAACCTGATGCACATTGTTGCCATGGAAGTCAATATATCTCCGGCCCTGGATGTCCTCTATCCAGGCTCCTTTTGCGCTTTTAAGGGCGTTCATGCATGGGGTGGAGAGGGACTGCTTCAGGAAGTACTTCTCATCCTCTGCAAGAATCCCGGCAGTCTCTGGGCCTATATGCTCATCCTGCCATGCTTTCCGCAGGGGAGATACATTCACATCACCTTCGTTTTTAAGGATGTCATCAATTTTTTCCATTCTTAAGCTCCTCAAGGCCGTTCTCGCACAGCTTGACTATAGAGGCTGCCGCATTCTTTATAGCTTCGGGATTGTCGCCATCAGCTGGATTCTTGAGCATAAGATCAAGCTGGTTTTCTTTTCCCTGGGCAAATTTCACATTCAAGGAGAGAGTCTTCTGAATCTCGTCGTACTGTGAGGCCAAGTTTTTCAATGCATTAGAGTCTTTCTTGTCAATGGCATCGATCAGGGCATTGAAATAGTTTCGGATTACTGAATACTGGATAAACTCAATCTCAAGCCTGGATAGGGCAGTAACCTCGACCTTTTTTACATCCTCAATCTTCTTTCCTGCCAGGTCAGATATATTCCCGGCATGGTAGAATACCTGATCCACTGCGACAGACTCAAGATAGAAGCCATTGTTCTCAAGCCATGGTTTGAGTTTTATAAGTACATCGCTTAAGTATGTTTCTTCGTGGGGAGTGAATTTTACTTCCTTGCCATTTACAAAAATCTGCATAATATCCTCATTACATTGTAATACTACAATAAAAAAATGTAAAAAGGAATATACAAGCCCAGCAAAAGACACATCCCTCGATGGGTGGGTACCCTTCAGATAAGCAAATGCCATACTCACTTTATTCTTTTGAGTGAGTATGGCTTGCTTATTGCTGAGGAGCCCAATATCTCAGGATATGCCTTCTGCTGGGTTTATATTGCTTAATACCAGTTTTTGAAATTTGTTCCGTACTGTTCAGGGGGTCTTGTCCTATCCCTCTGACTCTATACGGAACACAGGGCACAGTTGCTCCGGCAGGCTCCGGAATCTCCATCAAGTTCAAGCAATTCGGAATCACAGTTGAGACAGCTGGAGACAAGAGCGAGGTTGCAAGAGGCGAGTCCCTTGAGATTACCTGCAGCGAGAAAGAGGGAAGCGAGGAGATCGGACTCTGCGACTGGTATATCGGAACAACAAAGGTTGCATCTGGAAAGAGCTTCACATTCAGCGCGACAAATCCGCTCTATGCAGACAGCGTACAGCTTTCAATCACCGTAAGATAACAGACAGATTATAAATAAGAAAGGGCATCCAGAAGGATGCCCTTTTTTTACTTTAAGTTATTTTTCTTCTTTGGTCATCCGCATGATGATGACAGGATAGAGAGTCATGCCTAGGAAAACCATTATAAAGCTGGCCAGCATATTGCCCCAGTGTCCACCGAATGCTGCCACTATGGTATGCCGGGCAAAAAGAGATCTCCAGCTGAAAAGGGCTGTGGAACCTATTACTGTAAGGACAGGAAGATATCTGTGTCCGAATGGAATCTTGTAATGGATATAATGGCGATCGAAATAGTTGCCAAGGGTGAATCCCAGGAAAAGACCGCATGCAGTGAAGGCATCGTTCATCATACGCTGTGGGTCTACCAGCAGCTTGCCATTCACATAATCCATTGGATAAGGCTTAAGCTTTATATATGCAATGATTGCTGCCACAAGGAAAAAACTTGCCAGTGTCAGTATGTCGCACAGCTTGTCTTTTCCTTCCACAGCTTTTTGAATCTTCCCTGCAAGGAATATAATGAATACTGCCTCGGAGAATCCCACAATAACATCCTGAGGAGTATGGACACCCAGGAAATTGCGGGAGAACAGGGTAAGGGCCAATGCAACTGCACATAATACTGCAAGCCACCGCTTCTTATTCCACTGCCATGTCATCACAGAACCATAAACTGCAGTGCCTACCACCGAATGTCCACTTGGAAAGGAATATCCTGTGGCAGCCACTTTTGAATCACCTGCAGGCTCAATCAAGTTTGAGCGGATCCAGGGACGGTAAGCACAGACCGAAAGCTTTATTACGCCGTTAAGCAGATCCACACCTGTCAATGTGCCTAAAAAGCGGTTTCCCCATCTTTTGTCCAGAGACCAGTAGATGACAAATGGCAGGAAGATGATGATATCTATTTAAATAATATAGAACATCATTGTCACTGTTGCAACAAGTTTGATCCCTGTGCCTGCCATGACTCCAGCAAAGGCTCCAAGTGCTGATTTCAGTGATGCACCTGGGTCTTTGCGGCCAAAGAGAAGTTCCCCTGTCAAGGCGCCCAGAAAACATCCGGTAATCATGCCCACAGCAGTAAAGATTATACCAGCAAGCAGTCCTGCCATCGCGCCCCGGCTTCCAGCCTTGGAGCCTCCTGCCAGTGCTGTGAACTTGGCTGGAATGACATAGTCAAATATGATCACTGCTGCAGTAATTGCAAGCCATACCAGAAAGGCAGTGACTGTAATGCCGTCACCGCTGTCTGCAGCTCTGTGGCTTAAGAATGCAAGCAATAAACCTGCCCAGCTTATAGGAGGCCCTGGCAGACCTGGGACAACGCTTCCAATTATCCCCGCAATTCCCAGTATGTATGCAATTACAATCAACGCAACTGACATTCGATTATCTCCACAGCATCGGCAATGTATCGCAGGCAGGGACGCTTGGTATAGTAGGCCTCTGAGCGTGGGCTTGGAACAGGGGAGGTTGAGCTTTCTATCCCTTTAAGAAGTTCCCTGCATATTATGCTTCCATTCTTTTCCCGGAACTTTTTTGCCAGATCCTGCATCATCCTGTACTGTTCAGCTCTGCTGACTGTAGGGGTGGAGCATGCAAGTCCCAGTACCATGGCCATAGCACTTACTGTTCCGCATACTTCCGCATCGGGCCCATACCTCCGCCGAAGGATGACGAAAGCTTCATTGCAGTCTGGAAAGAAAGGCCATAATCCTGGCAGAACGCCCCAAGAACAGCCTGGCAGCAGTTGTATCCCTGCCGGAACAATATCTCAGCTTTTTCTGATTTTTCACTCATATTATTTATATTGTATCAGATTCTTCAAAAAAATAATATGATTGACGGCTGATAAATACTTTGGTAGATTATATAGGATGTTTATCCTTAAAACAGATTTGGGAGGAAAACCATGGTTGAAATTATTCCGCGCTGGGAATGGCGCACTTTTGGGATGACTTTCGGAGAAGGCGAGAACCGTATCAAGGCACATGAGTTGGGAACTTTCAAGAAAAGTTCGGAAAAATACATCCTGTCCAAGAACAGCAATGAGAACTGCAAGATAAGGGATGACCTTATGGATATCAAGTCGCTCCGGCAGATCAATGCAGACAAGCTTGAGCAGTGGTATCCTACTATGAAGCTTACCTTTCCGCTTAAAAAAGGAGACATTGAGAACCTTTTCAAGAACTTCTTCAAGGTGGCTGTCCCTGAATTCAAAAGGGAAGAGTATACCTACGAGCAGTATCTGGATGAGCTGGTTTCAAAGTGCGACGACCTGGTGATTGTGGATGTCTACAAGGAGCGCTCAATCTACACTATAGATGATGCTACTGTAGAAATTGCCGAGACCAAGTTCAACGGAGTTCCAAACAGGACTATATGCGTTGAGCATATCGACCCAGCCCTGGTTATGAAGGTGGTCAAGGAGCTTGGAGTGGAAGGCTGCCCGAATATCAACTACCTTAAGGCTATGAAACAGGCTGTGGGTATGCCTGCCTGGGTCTGACAGAAGTGGAGGATACAATGAGCAGAAAAGCAATCATTGATATCGGGTCAAACTCTATCAAGTTCTTTGTGGGAGAGCTTGCAGAAGATAAGACCATAAAGACAGTGCTTGATACCAACGATATAGCACGGCTTGGAGAAGGGCTTGATGCCACTGGGCTTATAAGCGATGCGGCTATGGAGCGGAATGTGGCTTCTGTCGCAGCATTTGCAGCCAAGGCCAGAGAACTGGGTGCAGACCAGATTGTCAGCGTAGGCACCATGGCCTTAAGAAAAGCTGGCAACTCCGGAATCTTTGTCAAGAAGGTAAAGGAGGCCTGCGGTGTTGACGTGAAGATAATTCCCGGCGAGGAAGAGGCCAGGCTGAGCTATCTGGCTATTCTTTCAGGGCTGCCTCTGAATAAGGATGAAGACCTTGTGGTATTTGACACAGGAGGCGGAAGCACCGAGTTCATATACGGCAAGGGGACAGAGATGATTAAACGCTTCTCTGTAAATCTGGGGGCTGTCAGAATTACAGAGAATTATCTTAAGTCAGACCCTGTCACCCTGGAAGAGGTAAAATCTGCCATTGTACAGATAGATAAGGAATTTGCAGAGGCAGGAGTGGCCGGAAAACCAGCACAGCTTGTGGGAATGGGCGGAACTGTTACCAGCATGGGTGCTGTAAAGCATAGGATGGTAAAGTACGACCCTGCTGTAATCCAGGGCTCAAAACTTTTTAAAAAAGATATAGAGGAGCAGATTGCAGTTTTTTCCAGCCGGACTATAGAGCAGCGGAAGGAGCTTCCGGGACTGCAGCCCAAGAGGGCAGATGTCATTCTGGCAGGAGCCTGTATACTTAAAGTCATTACTGACAGGCTGGACGCCGACTTTCTTACAATATCGGACAGAGGCTTAAGGCACGGACTGGCCTTTGACCTGTTCCAGAAATAAAAAAAACTAAAAGGAAGGATAGAAATATGAAAAAGTTTTTAATTGTGTTGATGCTTTGTATTATTGCAGTATCGTTCGTATATGCGGGCGGAAGCGGAGAGAAAGCAACTGCCGGTGCAGCTGAGGACTGGAAGCCTTCAAGACCTATAACAATTATGAACCATGTTGCAGCAGGCGGTGCCATGGACCTCTATTCCAGAAAGTGGGTTGAACTTGCAGCCAAGTACACCGATGCAACATTTGTTGTGGACAATAACTCCGGTGCCAGCGGGCTTACAGCAGGAGAGTGGGTTCTTAATCAGGATGCAGACGGCTATACAATCTTTGCCCTGGCACCTACCTATATTGACGCAGTAATCCAGTCCGAGCTGGACTGTTCGGAGTATGTGGATGGCTTTGAATATGTCTACAACCTTATGGCTGACCCTTACTGTGTACTGGTTCCAACCAATTCTCAGTTCAAGACATTCCAGGATCTTATCGAATGGTCTAAGCAGGGCAATGTGATTACTCTGTCTGAGCCTAACTATGGAGCAAAATATATAGATGCTGTCCAGGTTTTCGGTTCAATAAAAGGTGTATCATATAAGGCTATTTCCTACGAGAGCGCAAAAAAGAACTTTGCAGCACTTTTAGGTGGCCAGACTGTTGCTTCTGTAGGTAACCCGGGAGATACCAAAAAGTATGACGTAAGGGCGCTTGTTATCGGAAACCCGACCAAGGTTCCTGGACTTGAGGATATTCCTAACTACAAGGAGCTTGGCTATTCCGAAGAGCTTGACAACATCTCCATGTGGAGAGGCTATGCAGTCAGGAAAGGCTCACCTAAAGGAATGGTGACATGGTTCCAGGGTATCTGCGACAAAGTTGCTGCCGACGAGGAATGGATTAAGTATATGACAGATCTTAAGCTTATTGTACTTACAGACAAGACCGAGGCATTCACCAAGACAGTTGAAGATGAGGTTTTAAGTACTATTGAGGTTCTCAAGGGTGTAGAGCAGATCAGCGCAAGCTACAAAAGGTAAAATAAATGGAAAAACTTGCCAACCTAAGTTACTGGTGGATTTTAGGCGGTTTTACCCTTATAATGATAGGGCTTTACTGTCTGTTCAACAGTTTAGAGAGGACAAAACCTGTAAAGGGTCAGCTGTTGTGTCTCTGCGGCATGGATCTGGTGACCCTGCTCTTTTATCTTCTTACATTCAGTCTGCGGATAAGTAAAATTGCAGCCGAGGCCGGGGTGACTCCAAGGACTATGCCACGTCTGTGGGCTTTTCTGATGATATTTGTTTCTGCAGGTGCATTCTGTACTATCCTTAAAAAAACAAACAAGCCGGACGAGAAGTTTGACAGATGGGTTTTTGCCCTTCTTGTGGGAGCAGGTTCAATCTTCAGCGTAATAATGTTCAACATCATTGGTTATTATCTTTCCAGTGCAATATTTATCCTGGTGGTGATGCTGGCAATGGGGGAGAAAAACAGACTGCAGCTTGTACTGGTTCCGGTCTGCTGGTGCTTATTCACCTATCTTGTATTTTATAAGCTTCTGTACATCAATCTGCCGTTCGGCGGTCTGTTTGCAGGGCTTTTCAGGTAAGGAGGCGGGAATATGGCTGAAATTTTTAGCAATTTAGCAATGGGCTTCAGCGTAATAGCCAGCTTCAAGGCAATCTTCCTGGTGCTTCTGGGGGTATGCGTAGGTATCCTGGGTGGAGCTATTCCAGGCATTTCGCCCTCTATGGCAGTGGCTCTTCTGCTTCCTATAACTTATTCTCTTGATCCAATCATGGCTATGGTCATGCTAATGGGCATATACATAGGGGCAAACTATGGAGGCTCCATAACCGCTATTGCGATTAACACACCCGGTACACCATCTGCCACAGTCACTGCCTTCGACGGCTATCCTATGCTTAAGAAAGGCAGGGCAGGCGAGGCAATGGGAATTTCCCTGTGGGCATCGGTAGTAGGCGGCATCATAGGGGCAATCATTCTTATATTCTTCAGTGTTCCGCTGTCGCAGGTGGCACTTAAGTTCTGGCCTTCTGAGTATTTTGCCCTGTGCATAATGGGACTGACCACTGTAGCCACCCTGGGCGGAAAACACTGGCAGAAAGCCCTGGTAACCTGTCTGTTCGGTCTTCTTCTGAACACCGTTGGACTTGACCCTACATTCGGCATCAAGCGGTTCACATTCAAGGTGACCAAACTGTTCGACGGCTTTGAGATGGTTCCTGTCCTGATCGGATTGTTTGCCCTGGGCGAGGTCTTAAGCAACCTGGAGCATTATAAGACTGCAAAAGTAGAGTGTCAGAATGTTGATTATAAACTTCCTAATCTTTTCTATTACTGGAAGCTTAAATTCTCTATACTGCGGGCCGGTGTCATAGGGTGTCTTATAGGTATTTTCCCAGGTGCAGGCGGTACTATTGCCTCTTTCCTTGCCTACGATGCAGAAAAGAGGATAAGCAAGCATCCCGACGATTTCGGGCAGGGAGCTCCCGAGGGAGTTGCAGCGTCCGAAGCTTCAAACTCAGGCTCTGTAGGGGGTGCCATGGTTCCGCTTCTGACTCTGGGTATTCCAGGCTCATCAACAGCTGCTGTCCTTCTGTCGGCACTTATGATTCATAACCTTAACCCTGGTCCTAAGCTCTTTACAGAGCAGCCGGATCTGGTTTACGGACTGTTTGCCTCCATGTTTGTGGCCAACATATTCATGGTTCTGGTGGGAACCTATGGCTCAAAGCTGTGGGTAAGGGTAGGCTACATAAAGAAGACTATTCTTTATCCGCTGATTTTTGCCTTTGCCATCCTTGGAAGCTACGCCATCAAGAAGTCTATGTTTGATGTGGGTACCTGTCTTGCGTTCGGCCTTGTAGGCTGGATGTTCAAGAAATATAAATATCCTGCTTCGCCTCTGGTTCTTGGAATTATTCTTGGAAAACTTATCGAGACCAACTATGTGCAGACCCTTATGGTCACAGGCCCTGTGGGCTTTGTCCAGAGACCGCTTACAGTAATCCTGTTTGTCATCTCCATAGTTGCACTTGCATATCCGGTTATTTCGGATAAAGTCAAGGAAAAGAAACTGAATAACAGCAGGCAATAACCAGGCTGTCACCCAAGACTATGTCACCCTGAGCCTGTCTCGGGGTGACTTTTTATTTTATAGATTCAAGCATTTTAAGAACAATATGGCTGGAGTTTGCCCCCGCAATATCTCCGAAATTCTTGTAGCTGGAATGTGCTTTGCCGTCCGCTTTGTCAGATAAAGCACGGATAACCACGAAAGGCTTGCCGTACTTGATGCATATGGCACCTACAGAAGCACCTTCCATCTCGCAGGCATAGGCATTGTATTCTTCCTTAAGTCTCCTGACATATTCTTCTGATGCAATGAACTGGTCACCTGTTGCGATTGTCCCCTTGAAGACATGCTCTTTGCCTACTGTCTCCACAGCAGCCTTATACGCAAGCT
>Ga0256405_10001714_pt1 | contig 57197 bp, 47 predicted proteins | sample RumenRJG_02DNA_FD_189096 | JGI IMG/M metagenome (GOLD analysis project Ga0256405, IMG submission 189096) | Bovine rumen microbial communities from Lethbridge, Alberta, Canada - RJG_02 | ecosystem: Host-associated > Mammals > Digestive system > Stomach > Rumen | place: Canada: Alberta... | reverse complement strand
ATCTCCCGGGCAGCGTCGAGCAGGTCGTCGTCCTGCATCATCATCGCGTGCACTTCGAAGATGGCTGCGCTGTCTTCGCCTGCGGAGACCTTTGCCTTCTCATAGAGAACGGTCTGCTGGTCGATGACCTTCTGCACGGCATCCTCAAAGCGGTCCAGCTCAGCCTGGACATCCGTGACCAGTTCCATGGGGATTTCATGCTTCGGAGCTTTGTAGATCTTGATCTTGCCGATGGCGATTCCGTTCAGGATGCTTTTACCGGTTGCAACTTGCATAGGAATTTCCTCCGTGGTTTTGTATTAAAAATAGCGGCGGTGCGGGCAGCATGCCCGCACTGCCGCTGGGTGCGTCATATAAGTTTTTCGCCCCCCAGACTCGGGGGGGCAAACGCATTATTAAACCCAACGGATCGCTTCGCGCTCCGCGCTCCCGCGATCCTGAAAACATTCGGACTCCGCGGGTTCCTTGCGGAACCGCTCCGTCCTCATGTTTTCGCGGGTCCCAAGCCCTTCTGCGTGCCGGTAAGCAAGCTTCCCGTCCGCATCGGGCTTTGTCCCCTTGGGTTTACATGTTTTCCTTCAGGAACTTCTCAAGCATCTCGGCGCAAGCTGCCTCGTCATCGCCCTCGACCTGGATGGTGATCTCGTCGCCCTGCTTGATTCCAAGGCCCATGACCTTCAGAAGCTTCTTCATGTCTGCGCTCTTGTCGCCCTTGAAAACGGTGACTGCGCTTGCGAATGCCTTCAGATCCTTCGCGATCTGGCCTGCGGGTCTTGCGTGGAATCCTACCGGGTCAGTGATGACGTATTTAACTTCTTTCATGGCTTTGGTTCTCCTTTTCTAAGTCATATTGTTTTCAAGCAGCTGACCGGAGAGAGCGGAGTCAGACCGGACAGGTATTTCATACAGTGATTATACCTTAAATCGTCGGAAATGTGGATAGAATGACGGAAGATTTTGCTTTTTTCCGCGTTTCTTTATGTTTATTCTCCGACCTTAACGTTCTCGTAATCGTCAGCGTTGGTCAGAAGGACGACGACACAGTCCGGATGGTTCGCGGCTTTGATCTTCGCGCGGTCAAATTCCATGATCTTCTGGCCGGCCTTGACGGTATCGCCTTCCTTGACGAAATCTGTGAAGCCGTCGCCGTTCATTGCGACAGTGTCGACACCGACGTGGATCAGGACTTCCATGTCGCCTGCGCCGGTGATGCCGATGGCGTGCTTGGATTCCGCAACGGAGCTGATGGTGCCGTCATAGGGAGCGTAGACAACGCCCTCTTCCGGATCAATGGCAACGCCTGCGCCCAGGACGCCGCTGGCAAAGGTCTCGTCCGGGATGTTCTCCTGCACGATGATCTTGCCCTTGGTGGGCTGGATGATCTCGCCGGCTTCGCACTTGATGATGGCGTTCTTCGGAGCATCAGCCGCGGGAGCTGCCGGTGCTGCTGCCGGTGCCGGAGCTGCTGCCGGCTCGTCCTCATGCCAGATCACTGTGGTGATGGCAAATGCGACGCCGCCTGCGATGGCAAGAACGATGGTGTAAAGCAGCGGATTGTTGATGGTCAGGTAGCCGGGGATACCGGTCACGCCGTATGCGGAAGCGCCGATTCCCATGAATGCTGCCACGAGTGCGCCTGCAGCGCCGCCGATCATACCTGCGACGAAGGGCTTGAAGAAGCGCATGTTCACACCGAAGATAGCGGGCTCAGTGATACCGAGAGCTGCGGACATGGAGGACGGGATCGCGACTGCTTTGGTCTTCTGGTTTCTGCACTTGATACCTACTGCAAGGCAGGCGCCGAACTGTGCGAAGTTCGCTGCGGAAGCGATGGGCATCCAGGTGTTGAGGCCCTTGGAGGCAAGCATACCAGCCTCGATGACGTTGTACATGTGGTGCAGACCCATGACGACGGTCGCGGGATAGATCGCGCCCATGACACAGGATCCGATCGGGTTGGAAACGAGCTTCTCTGCGCCGGAGAGGACCAGAGTCTCAAGTCCGGAGAAGATGGGCCCGATGATGGTGAAGGTCACCAGTGCGGTAACCAGGACCGTGGTCAGAGGAGTTACGAACAGGTCGATCATCTCCGGCACGACCTGGTGGAGCTTTTTCTCCAGCTTGGACATAAACAGTACTGCCAGCATGACGGGGATAACGTGTCCCTGATAACCTAACTGGTTGATCTGGCCCAGGGTGTAGGTGTCGGTGATCTTGATGTGGCCGAACAGATACCATACTCCATAGCCGTTCGCGGCAGCCCAGCCGTTGGTCAGGGCGGAGTGGATCATCATCAGACCGATGACTGCGCCGAGGAAAATATTTCCGCCGAAGACTCTTGCCGCGGAAATTGCAACGATAACAGGCAGGTACGCGAACGCGGTGTTCGCTGCCATATCAAGGAATGCGAACCAGTCAGTGTCGCCGAAGCCGAGGCCCGGGATCTTCGCGAGTGCTTCCACGAGACCCATCATCAGACCGGAGGCCACGATGGCGGGAAGGATCGGGACGAAGACGTCACCGATGGGCTTCAGAAGGCGGATATACCACGGCTGCTTTGCTGCTGCGGCTGCCTTGACGTCGTCCTTGGTTCCTGCCGCGACGCCGGTCACAGCGATGAACTCGTCAAAGACCTTGTTGACTGTGCCGGTGCCGATGATCAGCTGCAGCTGTCCGTTGGATTCGAACATGCCCTTGACACCATCGACCTCTTCCAGGGCCTTCTTGTTGACTTTGCTGTTGTCAGCGATGACGAGGCGAAGTCTTGTCGCGCAGTGAGCAGCGCTCACGACGTTTGCGCCGCCGCCGATATTGGCAGCGATCTCTTCCGCGCATTTCCTGTAATCCAGTGCCATAATAATTCCCCCTTGATACATTTAGATTTTTGTATCTGCGCCGACAGTTCCGGATGGTCACTTCCTTCTCTGCCGGATGCATTCTTCTAGACCAATCCCAGCTGCTCGAAAGCTTTCGCGATGCCGTCATCGTCCACGGAGGGACAGACCATATCGCAGTATTTCTTCAGTGTCTCGGAGCCGTTTTCCATGCAGACACTGTATCCTGCCGCCTGGATGGCGGCGAGGTCGTTCATGGAATCGCCGAAGCTGTAGCTGTTGGCGACGGGCACCCCCAGTTTCTCGCAGACCCGGATGATACCCCGGCCCTTGTCAAAAGCGCGGTTGATAAGTTCTCCGTTCACACAGCCGTGGGCAGGCACGTCCTGCACCACGAAGTCGTAGCGGTCCTCCAGCGCGGCCTTCGCTTCGTCGAGCTGCTCCATCTTCAGGCACATGATGACCACCTTGAAGACGGGCCGCCCGTCATACTGGCTCATGGGGAGGATGTGGAGGTTCGAGGCGAGGGCTTTCCGCCAGCGCTCGATCTCAGAGTTTCCTTCGCCCTGTCCCGCCAGGAACTCTCCCAGGTTCTCATCGCCCCAGGAGCCGTCCACACCTTCCACGGTGCAGAAGACGCCGTTCTTGTGCAGGAGCTCAAGGGCAAGCTCCGTGTCCTCCTTTGTCATGGGCTGGTCGTAGATGACTTCGTCATCCACTACCACGTAGCCGCCGGCGGCGCCCACGTAGCCGTCAAAGCCGAACTTCAGGAGCGGCTTCAGCATGTCCGGGTTTCTGCCGGTGCAGAGGAACACCTTGTTCCCCTTTGCCTGGGCCGCCCGGATGGCCTTCAGGGCGCTGTCAGGCGGGGTGTTTTCCCCCGCCCGGACCAGCGTTCCGTCAATATCCAGAAAGATGAGTTTTGTGTCAGGCATCTTCCTTCGCTGCCTCCTCCGGTTTTACTTCTTCTTTTTTCTTCTTCGCCGGAGCTTTCTTCGCAGCGGTTTTCTTCTCCGCGGCGGGTTTCTTTTCGGCAGTCTTCTTCGCGGCGGGTTTCTTCGCCGCTGCCTTCTTCGCCGGCTTCTCTTCCGCTGCCGGGGCCTCAGCGGCTTCCGCTGCCGGGGCGGCAGCCTCCGCTGCCGGGGCCTCAGCCTCTGCCGGGGCCTCTTCCTTCGCTTCCGGCGCCGGACGGTAGCTGTGGAACAGCCACACGAAGTCGTAGGCACGGATGCTCACCGCCCGGGCGTCGTCTCTGTGCTCGCCGGTGATCAGGTCCGTGTACTCCTCGTCCTCATTGATCCACGCGGTCTCGTCGCGGTTGGAGAAGTTGAACAGACCCAGGACCTTCTGGCCCTTGTAGTATCTGCCCATGGCAAGGATGTGGTCGTTGTAGGGCTCCAGGATCCAGGTGTCCGCCTGGTTCTCGAAGGCGTCGATGGAAGCGCGGATCTCTTCCAGCTTCCGGAGGGTCTGGAAGATCCTTCCCTGGCGGGTGGTGACATCATTGCGGAGCTCCGCCTCGTCCCACTTCATGTTGCCGCGGTGCAGGTAGCGGCTGTCCTCCGCCTTGACGGGATCGTCGTGGTAGGTGTAGTCGTTCAGCTGGCCGATCTCGTCGCCGCTGTAGATCACCGGGATGCCGCTCTGGGTCAGCAGGAACGCGTGCAGCATGAGGTCCAGACGGATAGAGCGGTCCAGCTTCTCATCGTCCTGCTCGTACTCCGCTGCTTCGATGCCGCAGAGGGAAGCAGTGGTACCGCAAAGTCTCGCGTCTCCCAGACGCGGGTCGTCATTGTACAGCTCGCCTCTTGCGTCGCTCTCCCAGTAGTTGCCGGTGAGATAATCGTTCAGGTACTTTTTGTGCTTCACTTCCTCGATGCTGAACTGCTTCAGGAAGTTGTAGTCCAGGCCCCATCCGATGTCGTCGTGGCATCTCAGATAGTTGAGGAAGACGTACTGTTTCGGCAGCTGGAACACCTGCTCCATCTGGTGGCGTAAGAGACGCACGTCCCTGGTGGCAACGGTGTGCCAGGTGGAAGCCATGGTAGTCACGTTGTACAGCATGTGGCACTCCGGCTTCTCCACGGTGCCGAAGTACGGAACCACCTTGGAGGGCTCCATGACCACTTCGCCGAGAAGGAGCGTTCCGGGGCAGACGATATCAGCTGCCATGTGCATGATGCGGACCAGTGTGTGCACCTGGGGAAGGTTGCGGCAGTTGGTGCCGAGGGTCTTCCAGATGTAGGGGACCGCGTCGAGGCGGATGATGTCCACGCCGTGGTTGCAGAGGTTCAGCATGTTGGCGGTCATGTCATTGAAGACCACCGGGTTCGCGTAGTTCAGGTCCCACTGGTAGGGGTAGAAGGTGGTCATGACGACCTTCTTCGCCTCTTCGCACCAGGTGAAGTTTCCGGGAGCCGTGGTGGGGAACACCTGCGGCACGTATTTTTCGTACTCGTTCGGCAGCATCCAGTCGTCGTAGAAGAAGAAACGGTCCTGGTATTCCTTTTCACCGGCGCGGGCACGTTTCGCCCACTCATGGTCCTCGCTGGTGTGGTTCATGACAAAGTCAAGACACACCGCCATCCCGCGGTCATGGCAGGCATCCGCCAGATCCGCCAGGTCTTCCATGGTGCCAAGCTCGGGCTGTACTTTTCTGAAGTCGGACACTGCGTATCCGCCGTCAGAGCGGTCCTTGGGGCTCTCAAGGAGCGGCATCAGATGGACATAGTTGACTCCGCTCTCCTGCAGATATTCAAGGTGCTCCTTGATACCCTTCAGCGTTCCGGCGAAGCAGTTGGTATAGAGCATCATGCCCAGAGTCGCGTTGTTCTGGCACCATTCTTCGGCCAGGAGGCGACCGTCGTCCCACTCCTTCAGTTCCGGTTTTCTCGCCTGATAGTAATCATGCAGCATGTCAACGAAGTAATTGAATGCCTGCATGTCGTTGCGGTAGATCTCACAGTACAGCCACTTCAGTTCGTCATAGTGCTTATCGAGCCTCGCCTGAAACTCGGGCTCATAGGCTTTGTTTTCTTCCATAGGCACTGTCTCCGTTTCTTCTATTTTTCGCCGCGGTGGTTTGCGGCGGGGGTTTTCCGCTGCGCTGCGCCGCGGTTGGTTACTGCTTGTTATATTTGTAGAAGCCTTCGCCGCTCTTTCTTCCCAGCTTGCCTCCGCGGACCATCTTTCTCAGCAGCGGATGCGGACGATACTTGGGATCGCCGGTCTCTTCCTGCAGGACGTGCATGACCTTCAGGATGATGTCCAGACCGATCAGGTCGCCCAGCGCCAGCGGGCCCATGGGGTGGTTCGCGCCGAGGATCATGGCCTTGTCGATGTCTTCCGGCTTCATGTCATTCTCCGCGAGAATACCGATGGCTTCGTTGATCATGGGCACCAGGATACGGTCCACGCAGAAGCCTGCAAGCTCAGGCATCTGGATCGGCTTCTTGCCGATATCTGCCGCGATGGCGCAGATCTTGTCCGCGTACTCCTGCGGGGTGTCGAGGCCGATGATGACCTCCACCAGCTTCATGACCGGTGCGGGGTTGAAGAAATGCATTCCGCTGACCGGACGGCTGAGGCCCTGGCCGATCTCGGTGATGGACAGGGAGGAGGTGTTGGTAGTGAACAGGCAGTCCGGCTTGCAGATCTTGTCCAGCTCCTGGAACGCCTGTCTCTTGACCTGCATATCCTCCGCGAGGGCTTCGATGACAAGGTCCGCTTCGGTGCACAGATACTTGGTTCCGGGGGTGATACGTGCCAGAATGGCGTCTACTTCTTCCTGGGATCTCTTTCCTTTTTCGACCTGTTTCTGGAGGTTGGCAGCAATACGCTTCTTTGTGCGGCCTGCCACCATTTCATTGCGGTTGCAGAGAAATACCTCGTAGCCATCCACCATGGCGAATGCCAGGGAGATTCCGCGGCCCATTGTTCCGGATCCCACGATTCCTACTTTCATGATCAGTTCCCTCCTTACTTCATGTTGATGAAGCCGCCGCCGGCGGCTTCCGTCTTGTGAGGCCGCTTCCGGCGGCTTCGTGCTTTATGAGACCGCTTCCGGCGGCTTCGGACATCTGCCGTTTTTCTGTAGTTCTAACTTACTACAGTTCAAGGGCAGGTGTAAAGTTCCTGTGGCTAAACAGCAACAAAATATTTTTTATATTCCTGTGTTTTCCGTCATTATGCCCGCATTATTCAGGTGCGTCTGCTGACAGCTTTGGCCAGGCCGGGCCGGTTCTGATCCAGGTTGGCGCAGCCGGGAGTTTTACACTGCCAGCCAGTTCTTACCCTGCAAGCCAGTTGAGGAGCCAGCCCATGGGGATGTGCGCCCCCAGGATCCAGCAGACCGCTGCCACCGGGATCGCCGTAGCCATGTCGAGAAACGCGTGCTGCTTGGTGGTCATGGTCGAGATGACGATCAGCACCCCCGTCAGGATGGAAAGGAAGCGCGGAAAAAACGCCATTTCCGGGCAGATCAGGGCTGCCAGGATCACCAGGTAACACATGGAGCAGTGCATGCTGGGCATGCAGTTGACGCCTTTGTAGCTTCCGCTGTACACCAGCTTCATCGTCCGCCCCGTGAAGGTATCCGGCGGGACCGGCCGCTCAAAGGATGTGGGGTACAGGAGGTAGATCACTGTGCTGATCACGATGTTCGCAGCTGCCGACGCGAGGTACCGGGCGTACACTGCCTGGTTCGCGAAGTATGCCGCCACCGGGAACAGGAAGATCAGCGGGAACCAGAGGATGTAGATGTAGACCCACGCCGGCTGGAAGGGGATCTTCTCGTCGATCTTGCGGTAGATGTCGTGGGGCGGCCCCTCAAATTTCTCCACCCCGAAGTAGACGACGCACTGGATGGCAAGGAAGATCGCCTGGGCGATGGCGGGGCGGAGGTTTGCGGTGAGAGCTGCGATCATGACTTCTCACCTGCCTTCGCTTTCGTTTTTCCGGCGGGCTTCCCTACGACTTTCTCAAGCTTTTTTTTCGCGGACTTTTCTGCTTTCTTTTCTTCTTTCGCGTGCCGGCAGATGTCCTGCAGGCAGCATCGTCCGCATTCCGGTCTCCGGGCCACGCACACTGCTCTGCCGTGGTCCACGAAGCGGTGGCAGAGATCGTTTCCTTCTTCCGGCGGGACGATGTTCCGCAGCGCCGTCTCCACCTTGCCCGGCTCTTTTATATTGTCCACGAGGCCGATGAGGTTTGCGAGGCGGATGCAGTGGGTGTCGGTGACGATGGCAGGCTTCCCGAACACATCGCCCAGCACCAGGTTCGCGCTTTTTCTGCCGACGCCCGGGAGCTTCAGGAGCTCCTCCATGGTATCAGGCACCTTTCCGCCATACTCCTCCTGGAGCATCTTCATGCATTTCGAGATGTCCCGGGCTTTGCTGGGCCCCAGGCCGCAGGGGCGGACGATCTCTTCGATCTGGTCCACGGGCGCTTCGGCCAGGGCCGCGGCGGTGGGGAATTTCTCGTACAGCAGGGGGGTGACCATATCCACCCGCTTGTCCGTGCACTGGGCCGCCAGCCTCACGCTGACCAGCAGCTGCCAGGCTTTGTCGTAGGCCAGGGTGCAGTGGGTCTCGGGGTACTCTCTTTTCAGGCGGGAAATAACTTCAAGGGCCAATTTCTTTTTATTCATAACTGCTGCATTGCGAGGCGGAGCGGCGGGATCATCTGCTTCTTGCGGCTCACGACGCCGGGCAGGACGAAGAAGCCTTCGGGCTCCTGCTCTTTGTGGAACGCTTTCTGCGCGATCTCCACGGAATCTCCGCCGCAGGTGAAGAGCTCTGTCATGCCGGAGGGCGTGTCGGTAGCCATCCAGAACACCATCTCCACCTTTGCCTTCTCCATGGCTTCCTGCATGAAGGGCTGCACCATGGCCTCGGCGGCCTTGCGGTTCTTCTCGGTCATGAAGGTGGACTGGCTGACGCCGAACTTCACGTCTCCGAAGGTGAAGACCTTGAAATCAGCGAAGAAGACATCTTCCGCGGTCCGTCCGGTAAGATCCTCGCCCGCTTCGAACATCTGCGTCGCGTAGGCGTTGGCTTCCACTTCCGCGATCTTCGCCAGAGCCTCGGCCGCGTTCACATCTCTCGCGGTGCAGGTGGGGGAGCGGAAGCAGAGGGTATCTGAAAGAATGGCGGAGAGCATGAGGCCGGCGATCTGCTTCGGCGGGGTCAGCCCCTTCTCCTGCATCATGGTCCAGATGATGGTGTTGGTGCAGCCCACCGGCTCCATGCGGCAGTACGCCGGTCCGGCGGTCTCCACGTTTCCGATCCTGTGGTGGTCGATGATCTCAAGGATCTCGGCTTCTTCCATGCCGTCGTCGGTCTGGCCGAACTCATTGTGGTCCACCAGGATGACCTTCTTCGGGTGCACGTTCAGTATGTTCCGGCGGGACACCATGCCGAGATACTTGCCGTCCAGATCCAGCACCGGGAAGTATCTGTGGCGCACACTGGCCATGACCTTCTTCGCGTCCTCCACGTAGGTGTTCACGCTGAACTGGAGGAGCTTCTCCGTGGGAGTCATGATGTGGCGGACGGGGATCGCCATGCTGATAAGTCTCGCCGCCATGTAGGTATCGTACGGGGTGGAAAGGATGGAGCAGTCCCGCTCCTTCGCGCGGCTCAGCACCGTCTTTCCGGCGGTGCTGCCGGTGCAGATGATCACGCAGGAGGCGCCGCACTCGATGGCGCACATCTGGCTCTCATATCTGTTGGTCACGAGGACGATGTCGCCTTCGCTGACGTATTCCTCGATGACTTCGGGGCTGGTCCCAACGAAGATGCGGCCCGCCTCGATCACATTGTCCGGATCGCCCAGGATCAGCTCCGCTTCCATGGTCTCGATCACGTTCTTGTAGGTGGTCTTCGCGTCGGAAAGGACGGTATTATTGTGGAGCTGCATGTTGGCGTTCATGATGTCCGTGATGGAGAGAACGCCGTCCAGGTTGTTGTCCTCGTCCGTGATGCAGAAGGACTCGATGTCCCGCTCCTGCATCAGGTGCCACGCGTCGCGCAGGCTCATCTCGGCGTTGATGCCCGGCTCCAGGCGGAAGTCGATGTCCTTGACCTGGGGGCTCACGCTGGTGCAGAGCCGGGGCGTGGGCATCTTCCAGTAGTCCAAGACGTACTGGGATTCTCTGTTCACGTTTCCGCAGCGGCGGGCTTCAAACGTGTGCTCCGGGTCCGTCTGTTCCTTGTACCAGCAGTAAGAAATCGCGGAACAGATAGAATCCGTGTCAGGATTTTTATGTCCGAAGATGTTCACTTTATTTCTTTTAAAATGAGTTGACATACCTGGTCTCCTTATTTTTTATTTGCTTTGGTTGTATAGGGGCTGTCCTTCGGCGGGATCTCCCTGGATATGGACTCTCCCCTCGGCGTTGAAATAATCAAATGTCGAGAAGAACAGGAGCTTCCCTGTGCTGTCCGTGACCCGCACCTGGATCACGGCGGTTCCTCTTCCGCGCTTCATGATCTCCGCCCGGGCGTACATCCTTTTTTCTTTGGTGCTGCGCATGTAATGACAGCTTGCGGACTGCGTCACAAAGTTATATCCGTTGGCCCGGAGCACCATTCCCGCCAGCACGTCCGCCAGAGAAAAATACGTGCCGCCGTGAGGCATCCCGTACACATTCGTGACGTCCTCCTCGACGTCCAGATACCCTTCGCACCAGTCCTCCCCGATCCCGCTCACAAAAATATGATTGTGGACCGCGTAGTGGTTATGGCTGTTGAGGAACTGTGCCCGCTCCATGCGGGGATCCGGCGGATTCTGTGGGGTTGCTGTGCTGTGTTCCGGCGGATTCTGTGGGGTTTGCACGCGGGAATCCTGCGGCTGCGTCCCGGAAGCTTCCGGATGCTCTGGGTACTGCGGGTATTGTGGGTTTTGCATATCTCGCCTCGCTGACATATAGGTGGAGCAGCCGCAAACTGCTTACTGCGCGTACTGCTTACTGCACGTACTGCTTACTGTGCAGACTGCCCCCATGTTATATATTATTCTACCATGAATCCTTCTGAAGTGCTATCGAAGCGGGAGTAATACTTTAGCTTCCGCGGGTGCGCCCGGTAGTTTCCGGCGCTCCGGGCGTTTTTCTTGGTTTTTTCAATTTTTGTTCCCCTGTGAAGCCTCTCCTGCCCTGCTTTTTTTGCTCCTGCAGGTGCTGTTTGGGCGTTTTCCGGCAAAAATCAAAAATTTGCACCCCTTTCTTGTAAAAAGAAGGAGTGCAAAACTCTCTAAAAGGGAACATATTTTTCAAAAATGCCGGAAAACGCCCAATTGGTCCCTTCGGGCCTTTGAATTTCAATGGAAATTGCGCTCCCAAGGGGAACAAATTTTCCAAAAGCGCCGGAAAGCGCCCACCCGCGACACACAAGATATATTTGTTAGCTGTGGGCGCCAGGTTATTCCGGGAGGCCAGCAAAGTCGCGGCAGCAACAGACAATTTAATTTGTCCGTTGCGGCCTTACAGTGTCTTCGCGAGGGCGAGGGCGTCCTTGAATTCCGGGATGGGGTCCGTGCTGAGGAAGTTTTCCTCCGGCTTTGTGCTGACGGGGTAGTTCGGGGCCAGAACCCGGTTCTTTATGAAGATGTCGAGGTTCTTTCCGCGGAGGGAGAGGGCCGCTTTGCCGGGGGTCTTCCGGAACAGGTCATTCACTGCGGAGGCAAAACCCACGGGAAGTGTCATGGCCTTTCCATTCGCTGCCTGTCCGCCTGCCGCCTGTCCGCCTACTGTCTGGCCATCTGCAGCTGCCGCGCCTGCTGCCTGTCCGCCTGCAGCTGCATCATAGTACAGCTGCTGCTCGCGGAAGCCGGCATCAGCCGCGTCCTGCTGAATAAGCTCCGGCTGGCTGGTGAAGAACTCTTCCAGAAGGTCCTCTGCCGCGATGTCCGGCGCGAGGATGCGGAGATCCCGGCCGGTGTCCTTCGGGAGAACGAAACGCATCCAGGTACCGCAGGCCACTTCCGCGCCTTTTTCTCCGGCGTGCTGGTACTGCTGCAACGTCACATCGTTCAGGGAAACGTCCATACTTTTCAGGGGGCCGGAAATGCCCTGGAAAAGTCCGATGAAGCTCTTCTCCCCGTCCCGGATGGGCAGCATCTTCGCTTCCCGGATCTCTTCCCGGGTAATGCCGGTGCCGCCTTTTTCCTTCAGTTCAAATTCATCCAGCTTCGCGCCGACAGAGCAGGTGAGGGCTGCGTCGGTCATTGCCTGCCGGTATTCCTCACGGGCTGTTCTGTGAACGGTGAAGCGGAGCAGCACCATCACCGCCAGGCAGACAATGGAGGGGATCATCATTTTCAGGATGGCGGCGATCAGAGCGACGACCAGAAGGGCGATCAGGCCATAGGTCACGTTGCGAAGTTTTTTGTGAGCGTTTACAAGCTTTTCCAGCTCCTCTTTCCGGGTGCCGTTGGTATATTTTGTCATGGAGCACTCCTTTCAGGTTCCTGCCAGGTGTTTCAAACATGAATATCATACCACAGGCCGGACCCGTTTGCACTTCGGCGGCATCGGGAAGAACGCGGCTTTCAGCTGCAAAAGGCTTCACAAAGATGTAATGCTTGATTATGATATATATGGATTCCGGTCATCCGGACATGGTCGGATAGCGGTCATCGGAACATGATAAGATGCCGGATGCCTGAATACTATCAGCCCTCTGCAGAGCAGGCTATTTGAGAAAAGGAGTTGAGTCGGATGAACACAAGAAAGAAACTGCGTCAGCTTCTGAAGGAGAAACAGTACCTGATCGCGCCCGGCGCCTATGACGCCCTGAGTGCAAAGGCCATCGAGGCCACCGGCTTTGATCTTGCCGGCACCACCGGCTACGGTATGCACGGTGTGCTTCTGGGGCAGCCGGACACGGGTCTTCTGGCAATCAATGAGAGCGTCACCATGCTCAACAATATGTGCGAAGCGGTCAATATCCCGATCCTTGCGGATGCGGAGGGCGGCTTCGGCAACGCCCTGAACGTGCACCGCACGGTGGTGGAGTACGAGAGGACTGGCGTCGCAGGTCTGTTCATCGAAGACCAGCAGCAGCCGCCGAACTGCCCCTTCATCAAGAAACCGGAAGTCATCAGTGTCGAGGAGATGGTGGGAAAGATCCACGCGGCTCTGGATGCCAGGACCGATCCGGACATGCTGATCATCGCCCGCACGGATGCGCCCTTTGACGAAGCCGTGAAGCGCGCGAACATCTATCTCGACGAGGGTGCCGACATGGTGAAGGTGCTCCCGAAGTCCAAGGAAGACCTGCTCCGGCTTCCGCCGCTGGTACACGGGCCGCTGCACCTCGGCATGTTCCCGAACCAGGGCATCAACGACGGCCTGACCGCAAAGGACTGCGGAGAACTGGGCTACAAGATCATCACCTTCCCCTTAAGCTCCCTGTTCGCGCAGACCTATGCCCTGCTTCACTTCTTCCAGTATCTGAAGGAGCATGAGACGGACGAAGGCTACGACGGCCATATCATCGAGTTCAATGAATACCTGAAGTTCATCGGCGTGGACAAGATCCGCGAGATGGGCAAAAAGTACGGGCTGGACAAGTAACTGAAAAATTGTGTGCTGCGGCCGCGGGTTGATGGCTTTCCGCCATGACCTGACGGCCGCTTTCGCATTCCTCATTCCGCATCGCCCCATTCTGTGATAAGATGACATTGTCAGGCTGCGCGCCTGGATCATGTACCTCAGACTGAAAGGGTTCCGAGATGAACGACGAAAAGACCACTTATTATTCCATCAACGAGGATACCGGAAACGCCCAGCTCTATATCTATGACCGGTCCGGCAGGATCACGGTCCACCGTCTGAAGGACGGGGATACTCTGGGACGGAACTATGAGGGCGCCACCTCCTCCATCCTGCTGAATTCTCCTATTGTTTCCAGGCGGCACGGGGAATTTCTGTTTTCGAACGGGACTTACTGGTACCGTGACGCCGGCAGTCTGAACGGGACTTACATCAACGGCAAGCGCTACGGCAAAAATGCTCCGGACGGTCTGTCCGGCAAGGCGCTGAAGGACGGGGACGTGATCCGCATCGATCAGGAGAATCCGGATTTCATGCACAAGGACGCGGTCCTGCTCATCTACTCTCTCGATCCCGAGCCGGTGACCTGGAAGGAGCTGAAGCTGGACGACAAGTCCGGCGATATCACCATCGGCCGCGATCCCGGGGAGGAAGGCGGCATCCGCTTCCGCGACAAGCGCATCTCCCGCAGGCACGCGTGCTTCCGCCGGGGCGTCAGCGGCTGGTCCATCATGGACCTGGGCAGCACCAACGGCGTCTACCTGAACAACGCGCTGCTGACCACGCCCGAGCCTCTGAAAAAACCGGACGTGATCTGGATCGCGGACACGCTCTTCCTGTTCCTTGGCGACAGGATCCTGTACAATGTCCACCAGTCCGTGGGTGAGACTCTGAACATCCACATCGCGGAACGCTCGGTAAAGAACCTCTTCAGCAAAAAAGTGCTGCTGTCTGACATCAACCTCTCCGTCCATTCGGGGGAGATGGTGCTGCTGCTGGGTGGTTCCGGCGCGGGAAAGACCACCTTCTTCAATGCCGTGATGGGCTACGAGAAAGCGGACGCGGTGATCAGCCACGGGGGAAGAGACGTCTACAAAGATTACGACCAGATGCGCTATGAGATCGGCTACGTTCCGCAGCAGGACCTGCTGCGCGGCGAGGACTCAGTCTACATGACACTGGACAACGCGGCGCAGATGAAGATGCCGCGGGGCACTTCGAAGGAGGCGCGGGAAAAGCGGATCGGCGAAGTCATCGAGCTGCTGGGTCTGGGGCCGGAGAAGCACTCCCTGGTCAGCAAGCTGTCGGGCGGACAGCGGAAGCGTCTCAGCATAGCGGTGGAGCTTGTGGCGGACCCGAGCCTCTTCTTCCTGGACGAGCCGGATTCCGGTCTGGACGGCGTCATGTCCGTCTCCCTGATGCGGAATCTCCGCGTCATCGCTGACGAAGGAAAGATCGTCATGGTCATCACCCACTCTCCGGACCGCGCCGCGGACCTGTTCGACAAGATCATCGTCCTGGCAAAGAGTCAGGAGACGAACATTGGCCGGCTTGCTTTCTTCGGTTCTGTTCCGGAGGCAAAGTCGTTCTTCAGCACAACGACCCTGGAAGGCATTGTCAAGCGCATCAACCGCCTGGACGAGGGCGGCGACGGGCGCGCGGACGAATTCATCAGGAAATATGAGATGCTCACGGCAAAGACGCAGCAGCAGCCGGGATAAGTAACTGAACACCGGCGGGCTGGCTGCGGTTCGGGCGCTGGCAGACGCCGGTGAGCTGCGGATTAGGCACTGGCTGGCTAATGTTTGGGCGTCGGCGGGCAGTTGACGGGCGGCTGGCGGGCAGTCGGCCGGGGATTGGCAGGTAAAGGATTATGGCAGATAATAACAATAATTCGGCAGTCAAGGGGATCACGAGATGGTCCCAGATCAAGATCTATGTCGGCAAGCTGTTCCGCCTGTTCATTTCCGAGCGGGGCTGGAAGGTACTGATCTTCGCCGCCATCATCGCGCTCCTGGTCTCTTCCATGATCTGGGACGCCATGTTCGTTTATACGATGGAGACTTCCAGGGGAATTTTCTCCCTGGTCTCCGCCTGCACCTGGATCGGCATCTTCAATTCCATCCAGTCCATCTGCAAGGAGCGCGGCATCATCAAACGCGAGCACCGCAGCGGCCTGTACATGAGCGCCTACATCATCGCCCATCTCATCTATGAAGCGGTGATCTGCTTCCTGCAGGCCATCATCCTGATGGGATGCAGCATGATCTTCATGAAATATCCGGCGAAAACCGCATTTTTCGGCAACATCTGGCTGGAGTATTTCATCACCTGGTTCCTGATCATCTACGCGGCCGATGTGCTGGGGATCGCAATCTCCTCTATCGTGAAGACCCCCGCCACCGCCATGACCGTCATGCCGTTCGTGCTGATCTTCCAGCTGATGCTCTCCGGTTTCCTGTTCAGCCCTGCCGGCATCGGAAGTCTGTTCTCCCGCGCCACTGTCACGAACTGGGGGATGCGCGCGGGCCTGATCTCCGCCGGCTACAACGAGATCGACAATACGGAGACGGTCCGTCTCACGAACTCTCTCCACAAGATCGTCCTGGACAACGAGATCGATCTGCAGCGCGATGTCATAGACGCCGCCGTGCGCGAGTACTACCACCCCACTCTGGACAGCAGCTATGACCACGACTGGCACAATCTTGTCCTCAACTGGACGGCGCTGATCATTCATACTGTCGTGTATGCGCTGCTGGCGATCTTCTCGCTGCAGTTTATAGACAGGGATAAGAGGTAGCGGGCCGCGGCGCCTAATTTGGCTTTCTGCGGGGGCGCGGTGATGGTTTTTTGCGGGGCGCGGCGCCGGTTGGGCGTTTTGAGTGGTTTTTCAAAAATTTGTACCCCTGGAGGGCAGGAAAACTACGGCTTTCCTGCCCTTTTTTTCTGCCATTTGGGCGTTTTCCTGCCATTTCCTGATTTTTGTTCCCTTTTCCTGCCAATTACGGGCTGTAAAACAGGAGCAAAAGGGAACAAAAATGAAGAATTCTTCCGAAAACGCCCAATCTGCCCTTCTGCAGCCCGGTTTCTCTTTAGAATTCGTCGTGTGAGAGGGAACAAATTTCTCAAAATTGCGTAAAAACGCCCAGTGGCCACGATACACAAGCTAATTAGACTCAGCCGGGAATGTTCTGGCGGGCGGCCGGCTGAGTCGCCGCCGCTGCACGCAAATTTGCTGGTCGTGGCCGGGAGGTTATTCGCGGGCGGCCGGCTGGGTCGCGGCCGCTGCACGCAAATTTGTTGGTCGTGGGCGGGAGGTTATTCGCGGGCGGCCGGCTGGATTGCCGCCGCTGCACGCAAATTTGCTGGTCTCAGCCGGAAGGTTACTGGCGTGTGACCGGCAGGATCATAGCTGTAAGTGCATTCGCGGCCCAGAAGGTTGCGGATGATTCATTTGCAGAATATAATAGTTACCAGGCGAAACACTTCAGAAAGCATGGGGAAAATCATGGCGGAAGAATATAAGACAGAGGCGCATCAGCTGCCGGCGGGTACAGTGCTCCACGGCAGGTTTGAGGTCAAGAGGGTCATCGGGGAAGGCGGTTTCGGAATCACCTACGAGGGCCTGGACCAGGTGCTGAATGCGCGTGTGGCGATCAAGGAATACTATATGACCGGGTTCGTCAACCGGAATGTCGCTGCGTCTCTTGACGTCATTCCCAGCGTTGGGGAAAAGGCAGAGACTTTCAGGAAGAACCGTGAGAAATTCTACAGCGAGGCGATGGTCCTCGCGAAATTCGGCGAGGAAGATGGCATCGTCCGCATCCAGGATTATTTCCAGGAAAACGAGACTGCCTACATCGTCATGGAATATCTGGACGGCGGGTCTCTGAAGGACCGGCTGAACCGCGACGGGACGATGAACTGGGAAGAAGCGCTGGATCTTCTGATGCCGGGGATGGTCTCTCTGGAACACGTTCACGAAGCCGGCATCATCCACCGCGATATCAGCCCGGACAATATCATGCTGACCAAGAGCGGCAAGATCCGTATCCTGGATTTCGGCGCCGCCCGGAAAACAACGGACAGCGACCCCAAGAGCCTGTCGGTTATCCTGAAACCGGGATACGCGCCTGAGGAGCAGTACCGCAGTAAAGGCGTTCAGGGACCGTGGACGGATGTCTACGCCTTCTGTGCCACTCTGTACCGCTGCATCACAGGACAGGTCCCGGATGAGGCAATGGACCGTCTGGTCTCCGATACGCTGCGGCCTGTTCATTTCCTTGTCCCGGAGTGCCCGGTCTCTGTCAGCAAGGTGATCGGTAAAGGCATGGCCGTCTCCCAGAAGGATCGTTATCAGTCTCTGCAGGAGCTGATCTCGGATCTGGAATGGGCCAGAAGAAATCCGGGTGCTTCGGAACTGCCGGAAGGCCGGAAGGAAGAGGAGCCGCTGGTCCCTGCGGAGATCCTTGGCGAGCCTTTCCTGGACATGGAGCAGATCCTGATAGAAGAAAACACAAGAAACCTGGTGCCGGATCTTCAGGCAATGTTTGACGAATCTCTCCCGCTTCAGCAGGTCTCGCTTCCCGGCCTGACCACAGAACGGCGCAGCGGGACTTACAAAAAGAGCGTCACAGGTCAGCAGAGCGCTGTCATCAGCCGCCCGGTGAGCGCGGCTCCCGCGCCGGAGATGGATCCGAACGCCACTGTGTATGCCGGCAAGGTCGAGACCTACACTTCCCCGCGGGAAGGGGCTGATTCGGAGGGAGCAGCTGATTCTCAGGGGGCTGGTTCTCCGGTTGCTGGCGGGGCGCAGGGTGCTGGTGATTCTCAGGTGGCTGCCGGGGCGCAGGAAATTCCTGCAATTCAGACGGATACCGAGAATGGGGCTTCTATCCCGCTGCAGTTTACTTCTCAGCCTGATTCTGAGGCGGCTCCCGACCGGAGTCTTGCAGGAACGGGCGGTGTGGAAAGCTCTGCAGCTGCGGGAGATGCTGAAAAGCCGACGGATGCTGCACCTGAACCTGCGAAGGAAAACAAAGCAGGGGAAAAGAAAACAGGACTTTTCTCCGCACTTAAGAACCTTTTCTCGTAAACAGAATAGACAACAGCTAAAAACCAGCTGTCTCACACGTACAAACGGTGAACAGCTGGTTTTTTCGCGTCGATTCGGATTATCAATCAGACTTCTATTTCATTTTTTTATGTTACAGTATTTTGACAGTAAAATCGTGTTTCTGTCGTCCTTATATATAGAGGCATAAAATATACCCCGTAAAATAGACACGGAGACACATATATAGACACTAAAAGCAGTTTCTGACAATAAGGAGGACATTCAGAACATGGACTTATTTACCGCCGCCAAAGAACAACATGTCTCACTGCGAAACCGAAAGGGATGGATAGAGGGGGAATTGAAGAAAACTCCTGCCGGAAGGATCGCGATACAAAAAAGGGGGGACAGCTATCGATGGTACGTGTACAAAGACCAGAAGCGGCAATACCTTCCGAAAAAGAGCAAGCAGGAAGCTGAAGATCTCGCCTATAAGCTGTATCTGGAGACAGAACTAGATGACATCAACCAGAAACTGTTTGCATTGGAATCATTCCTGAAGCATTACGGTGCCCGGTCAGGCAGGGCGGAAGCTCTTCTTGAAGAGAATCCGGCTATCCGGGAGCTGATCTCTCCCCGGCTGCTGGCTCTGCCGGACGATCTGGAACGATGGGCAAACGAGAAATACGAAAAAAGCACAGAGCACCCGGAACACTTGAAATTCCCTACCGTTCGCGGCGAGCTTGTGCGGTCAAAATCGGAAGCATTGATCAGTTATGTTCTTGTCCAAAACCATATTCCGTACCGATACGAATGCGCGCTTCCTGTGGACGGGGAGACGTTCCATCCGGACTTTACGATTTTACGGCCTTTCGACAGGAAGATCATCCTTTGGGAACATTTGGGCCTTCTTGATGACATTAAGTACATCAACAGAACGACACACAAACTGAACAAGTACATGAAAAATGGCTGGATTCCAGGAAAAAACCTGATCCTTACGTCTGAAACGGATCTGCTGCCGCTGGACATCCGTCAGGTCGAGGAGCTTGTGAAGATCCATTTGTTTCCGTAATTTTGTTTCCGGGTGAGACTTCCTGGCAGGGACTTTGTTGGCTGCTCGCAGGTAAACTTCCGGCCGCAACCAACAAAATTTTTTGTTGCGGCCGAAACTTTATTGGCTACCCGGAAATAAACTTACAGCTGCAGCCATCAATTTTGTTTGCTGCGGCCGCGACTCTGTTGGCGACCCAGAAGTAATCTTCCGGCTGAGACCAACAAGTTACTACATTGCCGCTGGGTATTTTGGTCACTGGGCGTTTTTGAGCTGTTTTGAGATTTTTGTTCCCTTCCAAGAGGAGAATTCCGAAGGAATTCCGGGCTGCGGAAGGGCAGATTGGGCGTTTTTAGAAGAATTCTTGATTTTTGTTCCCTTTTGTTCCTTTTTCGCGACTCCTAATTGGCGGGAAAAGGGAACAAAAATCAGGAAATGGCAGGAAAACGCCCAAATGGCAGAGAAGAAGGGCAGGAAAACCGAAGTTTTCCTGCCCTCCAGGGGTACAAATTTTTGAAAAGCCGCTCAAAACGCCCAATCGGCGCCGCGGGCCAGCTCAAAACGCCCAATCGGCGCCGCGGCCTGCAAAAAGCTCACGGATCCGTAAAAATCGGCGCCGCGAGCCGCGAAAATCTTCGCTTCGCGGAAAGCTAAGTACTAATTACAGGCTCAGCACGTCCGCGAACGCCTGGATCGCGGTTCTCGCCTGACCGAAGTCGCGCATCTGCTGGTCGATACCGAGCTTGATGTGCGGAATTCCGGCCTTGTCCAGAGCCTTCTTCAGGTACGGATACTCCATCTCCTCCGGATCGCAGAACTGCTGCATGAACAGCACCAGACCCTGAGCACCGCTCTCCTTCACCATGTTGGCAACGAACTCGCCGCGGCGGTTCTGGCAGGAGAACTTATCGTACAGAAGGACGTCGTAGTCCATATCCGCGAACTGCATCGCGAGGGCGCGGATCGGGTCGTCGCACTCCGGAACGTCGGTCCGGAAGGAACGGCTCTCGTGTGCCACATCGTCCGCTGCGATCGCGATGTTGTTCTCTTCGAATGCGGCCAGGAGCTTCGGGTTGTCGCAGATGATGCCGCTCGTGACGACCTTGCTGCCCTTCCAGTCGCAGACCGGGAGTGCCTTCAGTTCTGCGTTCAGAGCTTCCAGCTTCTCGGTGTACTCGTCCTTCAGCATGAACCATGCGGACTTCAGGACCTGCATTCTCTTGGTGGGGGTGATGACGTCGCAGTGATCGGAAGCAAGCTTCACGAACTCTCTTCTTGCGGCGCGGCTCTTGTTGTAGACCTTGATGGCGTTCTGCAGAGCTTCCGGAGTGATGGCCTTGGAAGCGATCTTCTCCAGCTGCTTCTTCACGTCATGGTACTGGTCCATGCAGAACTTGATGCCGAATTCGTCAAATCTGTTCTGCGGATGAGCGAGGAAGATGACCGGCATCTTCTGGCTCATGGAAACGCGGAAGTTCTGGGACATGGGACGAAGGGTGTCGCAGATGGTGGGCGTGATGATGCCGTCCAGATCGTCCATGGTGCCGTCCAGCAGCATCTCCAGCGCGAGCTGTGCGATGGTGCAGTAGAAGGTCGCGCAGTATTCCTTCGCGCGGGCAATGCTCTTCGTGTTGGTTCCCCAGATTCCCATCGGGACCATGCCGGCCGCGTAGACCAGCTCTTCCGGAGCGTAGTAGGGCAGAACGCCGATGACCTTCTTGCCCTCTGCTTTATATTTCTTCAGCTGAGCCTTCGGGGTTGCGGAGACTTCAGCAAATTCCTTTAACAGTGCTTCCATGCTCATAGCTTAAGCCTCCTTCTTTGCGTCGTTTGCTTCCATGGCCTCCATGAGACCCTGGACACGGGTGACATACTGCGCCTCGTTGAAGTTGCGCGGATCTGCCTGGTCGCCGTCGAAGCCTGCGCACGGAATGCCGAGATCGTTGGTGAAACGTCTCTGCATCTCTGCCATGTAGCCGGACCACGGCTTGCAGGAACGGTTGTAGTGAACCAGAACGCCGTCAACCTTGTTGTCGACGCAGATGCCTTCACGCCACGCGACACCCTGCTCGATGCAGACGGAGTTCGGGGCCTTGTAGTACGCCTTCGCCATGCCGTCGAGGCCTTCGAACACGAAGCCGAATGCCGGAGCGTACACGACTGCGGTGACGTTGATTCCGTTCTCCTTCAGCGGCTTGAACAGCGCCGGGAGCTTCGGCCAGCACGGAATGCCCTCGAACATGACTCTCTTCTTCTCCGGGAACGGAAGCGTAGACTCGCCGTTCTTGATGTTCTCTTCCAGATCGATTGCGAGCTGCTCGAATGCCTCGGCCGCTTCCACCTTCGCACGGGCGGTAACGACGTCTGCCATGTGGTTGAACAGGTCGAATCCGGACATCGGCGCCGGCTTGTACTGCAGGTAGTCGCAGACCTTCAGCCATGCCTTCGCGGTTCTGTTCGCGTTGTGGCAGGCCTTGTCGAACTTCTCCTGGTCGAACTTCTTGCCGGAAATCTGCTCCAGCTGCTTGATGGCCGCGTCGAACTGCGCGCGCACATAGGCGATCTTGGAGTCATCAACATCGACATCGTTGTTGTAGGGGATATCGATCATGATGAGCGGAATGTTGTGCATGCGGGCGATGTTCTCGTACCACTTCGTCATGCAGTTGCAGATGTTGTTGCAGCAGAGAACGAAGTCGGGCATCGGCATCAGGTTCTGACGGATGGGCTTCAGAGCGTTGAGACGCATCTCCTTCTCCGGTCCGTCCGGGAGCGCCCAGATGTCGTTGATGTTCACCAGCTCCTCGTAGGGCTGCTGGGTCTTGGGATCCTTCTTCGGCTTGCCGGTAGCTTCGTCGATCACGACGTTGCCGTCCGCATCCTTGAGGGGCTTGCCGGTCGCCGGGTTGATGATGAACTCGCCGGTCGCCGGATCAAACTTTCTGCCGACTCTGTAGCCTGCAGCGTATGCGAGGGAGATACGGGCATATCCGCAGATATCGTTGTCATAGCCGAGGTCCTCGGCCGCCTGACAGAGCATCTCGCCGTTTCTGTTGGCGGCAATGCCTGCTGCCTGGTTCTCGGGATATACGACCTTCAGATCGAAAGCTGCAGCAAGCTCACAGGGGAACTTGGAGGAGGACCAGCCAACCGGCTCTCCGCGCTTCTTCGCCTCGCGTGCCTCCGCGTAGACGTCATCGACGACCTTACGCAACGCAAGTACGCCCGGGCTGGGTTTCTTCTTTGCCGGTTTCGCCGGCGCTTTCACTTCTTCTGCCATCGTAAAAACCTCCTTGTGAATTTTACTGATAACTATTCATCGGTTCTTCTTCCGTGCACCGACGAACGCGAACAGTGCCGCGCCGAGCGCGCCATTGTACTGCGTCAGCGGGGAAGTCTTGATCTCGACGCCCAGCTGCTCCTCGATCGCGTGAACCACGCCGTGGTTCTGCGCGACGCCGCCGGTCATGACAACATCCGGCACCACGCCGATTCTGTGCACCAGACCCGCGACACGGCCGGCAACACTGCGGTGAATACCGGCGATGATGTCTCTCTTGTCGGTGGCCATGGACAGCTGGCTGATGACCTCGCTCTCCGCGAACACCGTGCAGGTGGAGCTGATGGCGACGCGCTTCGTGGACTCGTCGCCGAGCCTTCCGAGATCCGAAACATCTACCTCAAGGACCTTTGCCATGACATCCAGGAAACGCCCCGTGCCCGCGGCACATTTGTCGTTCATCTGGAAATTGACCATGGCGCCGTTCTCGATCTTGATGACCTTCACGTCCTGGCCCCCGATATCAATCACCGTGTGGACCCGCGGGAACAGGAAGGAAGCGCCTCTTGCGTGACATGACAGCTCGCTCATCTGCTTGTCCGCGATGCCGTCCAGAGAATTGCGCCCGTAGCCCGTGGCCAGGGTGTAATCCATCTGCTCTCTCGTCATGCCAGCATTCTCAAGCACCTCTTCGATCGCTCTCGTCGGCCCGCTGGTTCCGGTACCCACCGAAACCAGGGACTTCGCCACGATCTCCTGCCCGTCCTTCATGATAACGCACTTGGACGCCGTGGATCCCACGTCAATGCCTAATGTATAGATTGCCATCCTGTGGTAATCCTTTCTGTTAATTCTTATGTCACTTCTGTTTTCTGTGAAACCGACACTTATCTTCACAGACGGAAAGACTGGTACAAAAAAGGCAGACAGGATACTTGCGGGAACCGTCGGGCGCCCCGGTACTTAGGCGCTGTATTCCAAGCGCCTTAGTACCGCTGGCCGCGCCCGCCGGAGCGGGAGCGATTCCCGCATGTATCCTGCTCTGCCGTACCCTTCACCAGATTATGATTCAGCGATTACTTCGCCGCGTTCTGCGCGCCCGCGGTCTTCGCGTTCTGTCCGTTCGCGTCGTAGTCGCGGATAATTCTCGGCAGCAGCATCTGATGGAACGGGCAGATGCTCTTCGGATTCTGATAAGCGGCATCCGTGAACGCCAGGATGTAGTTGCGGATCTTCGGCATGTCGACGATCTCGTCAACCATACCGGCCTTCGCGCAGTATCCGGGCTCGGAGGTGTCGATGTAGTGCTGGATCAGCTTGTTCATCTTGTCGATGGTACCCTGCAGATCCTTGCCGGAATCCTGATCCTTCACCAGACGGCGGCTGTACATTGCGCCTGCCGCGGTCTTTCCGTACATAACGTCGATCTCGGTCGCAGCGGTTCCGATGGAGAACACGTTGTTGTCGTTTGCCTGCGGTCCGCCAAGGACGTAGTGCGCAGCTGCGGTACCCTTACGAAGGGTGATCTCGAACATCGGGATGCCGGAGCTCTGGATGGAGTAGATCAGGCTCTGGCCAAGGCCCAGAAGCTCAGCCTTCTCGGCTTCGTTGTCGACATCGATACCGGTGGTATCCTGGATCCAGATCATCGGCAGACGGTCGCGGCTGCAGAGGGTGACGAACTCGTTCATCTTGATCAGGCCCTGACGATAGAGCTTTCCGCCCATACCCATCGCGCCTTTTCCTCTGTACTCCGGATAGTTCGGGTAGCCCTGCAGCGCAAGGACGCCCTGACGGTTCGCGACGACGCCGACCAGCAGGCCGTTGACCTTCGCGAGACCGGTGATCATCTCGGGGCCGTAGTCCTTCTTGTACTCCATGAACTCGCCGCCGTCGAACAGAGCCTTCATGACATTGTACATGTCATAGGTCTTTCTGGTGTTTCTCACGACGATGTCGTACAGAGCCTCACCGTCAATCGCCGGTGCCTTCGGCGTGTCGACGCGGAAGAACTCCGGATTGAAGGCCGGGACATAGTCCATGTACTTCTTGATGGCATCCAGAACGCCGAACTCCTCTGCGTAAACCTCGCGGAAGAAACCGGTGACGTTGTAGTGGATGGAGACAGACCCCGGAGGATCGTTCTTCATCTTGCGGGTCGCGTCGATCATGCCCTGAGCGCCCTCAAGATCAACGTAGGGCTTGGAGTCCATGCCGCCGACGATGCCGGCGCCGCCTACTGCCATGTTGCCCTTCTCATGGGCAATCAGGATGGTCGGGGAGATGGAGTGGTAGCCGCCGCCCGCGGGGTTGGTTCCGTAGATACCTACGATAACCGGAACGCCCATCTGGTTCAGCTCGGAGTTGCGGTAGAAGGGGGTGCCGCCGCCTCTGCGGTTCGGATACACCTTCTCCTGCTCGTCCAGCTTAACGCCGGAGCAGTTCAGGATGTAGACCAGCGGGATGCCCAGCATCTTCGCCGTGTCGGAGCCGCGGAGCAGGTTGTCCGCCTGGCCCGGAACCCACGCGCCGGCCATCTTCTTGTTGTCGGAAGCGATGATCACGGCCCACTTGCCGTTGATGCGGCCAAGGCCCTTGACAATACCGGTGGAGATGATGCCGATCTTCTCCTCCTGGTTGTCCTGCGGGTTGTAGATGGTGTTCAGCGGGCAGAAAGAGCCCGGATCGACCAGCTGGTTGATTCTCTCGAGGGCGGTGTACTGGCCCTTCTGGTGAATCTTGTCATCCGGGGTACCTGCGGACAGCATCTTCTCCGCCTGGGCGTGAATTTCTTCCTCGATCTTCTTCAGCTCGGCGACGTTGTCCGGATTCGGCTTATAAGCCGGCGCATTCAGAACGGGCATGTTCTGAAAATAAGTCGGCATTGAATAATCGTTCATGTTGGAATCTCCTCCTGAAATACGGGTTTAGGGTTTCAATTACTTCGCCTTCGGAACCTTGATGAATGCCTGTCCAGGGTCAATGTCCTCACGGATGAGCTTGATGATATCCGGGCCCGGGCCTTCCATCAGCTGAGCGCGGCTTACATCGACATCAAAGCCGGTGTTCTCGAGAACCATCTCCGGGGAGGAGAAGGGATAATAGTAAGCGAGATACATTCTCTTGGTCTCTTCGTCGAACTTCATGATGCCGAGATCGGTAACGACCATCTGCGGGCCTCTGTTGCCCGGAAGGCCGGCCTTCTCACGTCCGCCGGGGCCGTCCATCCAGCCGCAGCTGGTGATGTAGTCGATCTTGTCCATGAAGCGGCGCTTCTGGTGCTGCATCATGATGATGGTGTTGCAGTAGGTGGCAATGCCGTTTGCGCCGCCGGAGCCGGTGAAACGGGTAACCGGATTGTGATAGTCACCGATGCAGGTGGAGTTCACGTTTCCGTAGGGGTCAATCTGAGCGCCGCCGATGAAGGCGATCAGTCTGTCCTCGTCGTGCAGCCACTCATTGGTCTCGAAGCCGACGAAGCGGATGTTCGGCCACTGCACTGCGCAGTGCGCCATGAAACGAAGGTCGCCGACGGAACGCGGAACCTCGACCGGAGCGCAGTCCATAAGGCCGCTCTCGACGATCGGGTGGCAGGACGGGCAGACCGCGCGCTTCGCGAGGGAAGCACCGATCAGCGGAAGGCCTGTACCGACGATAACGATCTGATTCTCCTTGATGTTCTTAGCAATGGCATACGCCTGCATTTCCTGTTTTGTGTAGTTCGTGTAATCAGCCATGTCCTTCTCTCCCTCCTTCTTATCTCTTGGCATATCCCAGACCCGGGATGACTTTCAGCTTCGCAAGGCGCGCGCCGCCGATCTTGTCAAGCAGCTCGTCGTTGTCCTTTACGCTGTAAACCCACTTGTCGAGGTAATCCTTGAAGGTCTCGGGATCCACCGGAGCGTTGTAGGGAAGGCCCTTCTTCTCTGCTTTCGCCTTTTCCTTCGCGATCTGCTTCTCGGCATCTTCCTTGTCCTGGTACTTGGAAGCCTTGTCGTACTCCTTCATGCAGGCATCGTCGCAGTCATAGTAGTTGTAGCACTGGGACGGCCATGCGCCGAAGGGAGCGTGCACAACAGCGCTGACGCACTCGCCGAAGACGCTGGTAACGCTCGGATCGCGGCGAATCCACTCGTCGGAGACAAGCTCTTCGCAGGTCACGATGACCTTCTTCGCTGCGACGGCGATATCGACATCGTGGAACTCATCGCCCTCGATGATGCAGGTGCCGTCCGGAGAAGCCTTCTGCACGTGAATCACCGCGGTGTCCAGCTTCGGAACCGGAACAGCGACGACGGTCTCACCCGGGTTGAAGGGGTTCTCGACATACGCGAACTTCAGGTTGTCAACCTTGTCCAGGGTCTTTCTGGTCTCCTCGGAGATGCCCCAGAACTTGCAGAGACCGGAACCGCTCATCAGCTTCACCGGCAGGAACGGAAGTCCGAGGGAAGCGGCATGCAGCTGCAGCATCAGGACGTCCTGGGAATAATCCTCGTAGGTAAGCTTTCCGGCCTCGATGGCGGCGCGGAAGCGGCGGGAAACGTTGGTGTAGCCGGAGTTTGCGGTATAGCAGTTGATATAAGCCTTTACACGGCCTTCGCCGATCATCATATCCCAGTCACCGCCAGCGGGGCCCGCCCACACGGTAAAATCAGTCTGTCCCTGACGAAGGATCTCGCCCATGACAGCATAGGGCTTTCTGTTGGTAGTGAAGCCACCGAAGCAGATGGTATCCCCGCTCTGGACATATTTGGCGACGGCATCATGTAAACTCATTACTTTATTCAAGGTAATACCCTCCTTTCCATAGTTCCAAAAACGTATCTTTATTTAATACAGATAAATCTGAAACACTTACACCTTTTGCACTGCGATCAATGCTTGAAGAAAGTCAGGAAGAAGCCGGCTGCAACTGCGGAACCGATGACGCCTGCCACGTTCGGGCCCATGGCGTGCATCAGAAGGAAGTTGGTGCGGTCGACCTTTGCGCCCACGGTCTGGGACACACGGGCTGCCATCGGCACTGCAGAAACGCCTGCGGAACCGATGAGCGGGTTGATCTTTCCGCCGGTGATCACGTAGAGCAGCTTGCCCAGCAGCAGGCCGCCGACGGTGGAAAGGGAGAAGGCGCAGAGACCCATGACGACGATGGCCAGAGTCTGGGGCTTCAGGAACAGTTCGCCTCTTGCCGTCGCGCCGACGGAAAGGCCAAGGAAGATGGTGCAGATGTTGCACAGTGCGTTCTGCGCCACGTCGGAAAGTCTCTCAACAACACCGGACTCTCTGAACAGGTTGCCGAGCATCAGCATGCCGAGCAGCGGAGCGACGTCCGGAAGGAGGAGGGAAACAAGGCAGGCGACCATGACGGGGAAGATGATCTTCTCGGTCTTGGTGACCTTTCTGAGCTGGGTCATCTTGACATGACGCTCTTTGTCCGTGGTCAGTGCCATCATGATCGGCGGCTGGATCAGCGGGATCAGAGCCATGTAGGAGTATGCGGCGACCGCGATGGGTGCCACCAGTTCAGGTGCCAGGTTGTTCGCGCAGTAGATGGCGGTCGGGCCGTCAGCGCCGCCGATGACGCCGATAGCAGCTGCCTGCTGCGGGGTGAAAAGGCCGATGGCGTTCGCAAACATGAATGCGCAGTAGATGCCCAGCTGTGCAGCAGCGCCCAGGCACAGGGAGATCGGGTTCGCGATCAGCGGACCGAAGTCCGTCATGGCGCCGACAGCCAGGAACATCATGCAGGGGAAGAAGCTGGACTTAACGCCCATGTACATAACGCCGAGGATTCCGGCTTCATACCAGTGCTCCACCTCACCGTTGTAGAAGTAGTAGAAGGTCCCGGAATTCGGCAGGTTGGACATGAAGATGCCGTAAGCGATCGGCAGTAAAAGAAGCGGCTCGAACTGCTTGACAATTGCCAGATACAGAAGCACGAAGGAGATGAGCAGCATAACGGCCTGCTGCCAGCTGATGTTCGCGTATCCGGAATTGCCGAGAATTCTGCCTAAAATTTCAAAAAAATTCACAGCAGTTCCTCCTTTGTCAGTTCAGGGTACCCATAACCTGGTCGGTATCGACCGCGTCGCCGGTCTTAACATTGATGGAAGCGACTTTTCCTGCGACAGGAGCCACGATTTCATTCTCCATCTTCATTGCTTCGATGACAAACATGGTCTGGCCTGCGGTGACGGTATCACCAACATTGACCTTTACGCCGAGCACGGAACCGGGCATCGGGCAGGTAACGGGAGTTGCGCCGCCGGGTGCTGCTGCCGGAGCAGGTGCCGGTGCGGGTGCGGGCGCGGGCTTCGGTGCCGGAGCGGGTGCCGGTGCGGGCTTCGGTGCCGGAGCGGGTGCCGGTGCGGGCTTCGGTGCCGCTGCCACGGGAGCTGCCTGAACCGGCACGGGTGCGACAACCGGGACAACCGGAGTGGAAACGCCGGACGCGATCTCTTCGCGAGTCAGCTGATGGAAAGCGGACATGCGCTCCACTTCCACCTCGTACTGCTTGCCGTTCATGGTAACTACGTACTTCATAAGATTAGCCTCCTGTTTTTTCTGATCACTTTAACTCTCGGATACTGGTGACATTGATCTCTTCCGGTGCCGCGTGAAGTTCTTCGCAGATCACTGCAAGGATCATGGAGCAGACCTCATCGCTGATCCCCGGCGGCTCAGGTGCAGGCATGTTCGCGACCTTGCTGACCGGATTTCTGGCTTCCATGACCTTTGAGAATGCCAGAACCACGAGAGCAAGGCAGATCAGCGTCATCATGACCACACTGAGTCCCATGAGAGATACGACAAATGACGCCGGTACCGACATGGATGTGCCTTCCCACATATAGACCTTCCACCTCCTTTAGTTTATGGGATTATTGTAGCACATTTTGCTGTATATTCCTTCTCTTTTTTGCCAAAAAATTGTCGAAAATTGTTATGAAACTAAGAAAAGCATCATTTCCCGCAATTATTGCGTTATGTCCTGTACTTCCCGGGAATCGAAAAAACCCCCCTCCAAAATCTTCCATTTCCTCCGAATTTATGTTAATATATTCAGCAATAAAGCCGATTTTGAGCATTTTGTTCATGAATCGGTTGTCATAATCCGCAGCCTTAAGGCAGCTTATCCGGGTTTCGGCGTTTCGGGCTCTCAGAGTTCCGGCGTTTCAGGCTCTCAGGGTTTCGGGTTATCAGGGTTTCAGGCTCTCAGCGGAGGTCTTTATGGAATCGCGCGATTACAGCATTCAGTACAAGCAGGATGACCAGTGGCGCATGCACCGCCTGCATTACCACGAAGGCATTGAACTGATGCTGGTTCTTTCCGACGGGGGTGATTTTTTCATGGACCGGAAAATGTATCCGCTCCGGAAAAACGCCCTCTTTATTCTGGATGCCAATACGCTTCACCGGGATGAAAACGGCACGGACGGCACCGTGTTCCGGAGGTATGTCTTCCATATTCTCCCGTCCCTTCTGGACCGGCTCTCCACCCCTCAGACGAACTTCGCGGAGGCGTTCCAGACCGCCGGCGCATGCATCCTTCTGACGGATGAGGACACCCGCCGTCTTTCCACGCTGTTCGAAAAGCTCCGCATCAGCATCCCGCCGGCCTTCGGCACGGACATTCTGGAGCGGATCACCCTGTATGAGATCCTGCTCCTCATCTGCAGCCGGATCCGTTCCACCAGGAAACTCCAGGGCATGTCGAACCCGGATTACGACCGGGTGCAGCCCATCATCGAGTACCTCAGGGAAAACTGCACCGAACACCTCTCCCTGGACGAGCTGGCGGAGCATTTCATGCTGAGCAAGCACTATCTCTGCCATGTCTTCAAAAAAGGAACCGGCTTCAGCGTCATGGAGTATGTGATCCAGCTCCGCATCATCACCGCCCAGCGGCTTCTCCGCCAGGGCGCCAATGTGCAGGAAGCCAGCGAGCGCTCCGGTTTCCAGACCTACTCGCACTTTATCAGGACCTTCAACACTTACGTGGGCATCTCGCCCAAGAAGTACGCAAAGCTGTACCGCCAGGGCGATCACTACAGCAGCGAATCCGCCCACGCGAAAAAGATCCAGCCGGATATCAATTCCGACACCCTGCCCGGGCTGTGGTGAATGTTTGATATGATGGGTTGCGGGCGGAAGGTCGTCGCGGGGGGGCCGGTTTGATCTGCGTTTGGGCGTTTTTCAAAGATTTTTCAAAATTTGTTCCCTTCTGAGGCAGGAAAACAGCCGTTTTCCTGCCTCTTTTCCTGTTTCGTGGGCGTTTCTGACCTGTTTTTTCGATTTTTGTTCCCTTTTTCTTGAAAAAGAAGGGGTCAGAAATAAGTAAAAAGGGAACAAAAATCGGAAATTGCTTAAAAAACGCCCACGAGCCCCTTTTCAGGGGCTCGATAGCATCTTGAACTATTCATTTGAGGGGAACAAAATTCTGAAATTTGCCGGAAAACGCCCAACGGCCGCGGCACACAAATTTGATAAGCTGCGGCCGCCAGATTATCGCGGGAAGTCGAGAGCACTGCGGCCGCGACGCACAATTTTCAGCGAATGACGCCGTCCGGTCCGGCGAACCGTTTATCCGGTACGTTTTCATTGCGGTACATACGGCCCTGGAGCGGTCCATCCTTCTCTTCGAAGTAGTATTCAAGACCGTTGATCTTCTGATATCCGGTCAGCATCCTGCCGCGGTACCCGTTTGAGATCGGATTCAGGAAGTAACGGTTTCCCTTCCAGTTGATAAAACCGGCACGCATAAGTCTGTCGTTGTCAAAGAAATACCAGTCCAGATAATCTCCCCATCTGAGCTTCTTCCAGCCGGCTTTTTCTATGGCCCCGTTCTTGTCACTATTCTTTTCCTGCCATTTCCACCAGGTCCTTCCGGCTTTGTTTACGTTTCCGGCGTTTCCGGAATTGCCGGTATTCCCTAAATCGATGCTGGTCAGATAATCCCCGGAACCTTCGACTTCATCGATCTGGTAATACCCCTGGTTCTCAATATATTCCCATATTCCTGCCACATCTGCCTCGCTCTGGTACTCGTCTTCATTATAATCATAATAGGCATTCGGATTATCTTTGGGGTTTTGATAAGAATCTACATACTGCCAGGTTCCTCCGCCGTCGCCGATATAATAGACGCTGGCGGGGGTGTAATAGACGCTGCTGCCGGCATCGTTGCCGTCGCCGGAGCCGCCTCCGCTGTTGGTTTCATCTTCCACTTGCTTGATGGCTGCCATGATCGCCGAAATGGAGACGCCGCCGGTCTTCGGAACTGTGATGCTCCAGCTTCCGTCTGTATTTTTTACTGCAGTTGCCTTGCCGCCGTTCACGGTCTGGATCTCATAACCTTGGTCAGCAGTCACCGTAACGGTCACCGTGTCGTTGGCGTGAGCCACGTCATATCCTTCCACCTTCGTGGTCCCGCTGTCGATCTTGATGCTTCCGTTTTCAGTATCCTGTACTTCGATATAATAAAGGATCTGCTCCGCGATTGCCTGGGCGACCGCTTCGGTGTCCAGCGCATTATTATTGCTATAATTCGTGTAATTGACATACTGTTCATTTGCGGAAGAAAGCTCACCCACGATGATGGTGGGAAGCGCCTGCATGACCTCGTCCTGTGTCAGGGCGTCGCTGCGCACATTGATACAGTAACTGTCGCTGCCGGCATCTGCAGTCACCGTGCCAAGGACCACGACCGCTCCGTTGCTGCTGTTCTGGGATTCTTCAATAGTGATTCCATACCTTCCTCCGGAGACATCACCTTTCACAGTTACTTTACTGCCATCTTTTATATTTACAGCATCACCACTACCAGTAACATTAGCATTTCCTTCCACAGTTACCGTGCTCCCGCTTACGGCGCTTACAGCAAACATACCGCCGCCTTCTACATTTCCGCCAACTGTGACCGTGCTGTTGTTTTCAGCAATTACTCCGGAGCAGGAGGAGCTGGTGACATCACCGCCTACCGTGACGGTGGAACCGTTTCCTGCATAAACAGCGTCTATAGCTCCTGAATTACTGACATTTCCGCCGATAGTAACCGTGGATTTGCCGGATGTATTGACTGCTTGGCCGTTGGTCTTTACATCGTTGCCCACCGTGACAGTGCTGCCGTTCTCGGCCTTGATTCCTCCTGTCTCCGGGGAAGTAACGCTGCCTGTTATATTGACCGTGGAGTCGTTTGCTTCAACAGCATATCCAATCTCGCCTGCCCTCGCCGCGCCGGTACGATTCACATCGCCGCCGACAGTGACCGTGGAACCCGATTCCACTACGTTAGACCCACCAGACGTGACGTTCCCGCCGATACTGACAGTGGAATCCTGGCTTGCAATTACTCCATTCGAGGCGCCCTGAATGGAGCCGCCCACCGTCACATTGCTGTTAATGGCGAGGATTGTACCATCTCCCACAGCAACCACATCGCCTGTTACATTGACCGTGGAACCGCCCCTTGCCATAACACCACCTCCGCCTGAGCCGGTGTTGTTTACATTCCCGCCGATGGTGGCTGTGGAATTATCAGACACATCAACTACTGTTGAGGGTGTCACGACATCCCCGCCGACACTGACACTGGAATTGCCGGATGCAGAGGCGCCTATTGAATCAGCCTTGACTGATTCGCCCACTGTGACCTCTCCGCCCCCTGACGCGCTAACGCCGCCACCCGCGGACTCCACACTGCCGTTCACGGTCACCGATGTCCCGTCCCCCTCTGCAGAGACTGCCGTCATAGAAGAATCCGTGTTCACGACGTCACTATCTACAGTGTGCGCCGCGCCGTCGTTGTAATTCTCTGTCGAGGCATAACACGTCATCGCGGCCAATGCTGCCAGTAGAACTGAAAGTACAGATGCAAATAACCGATGTTTTTTCATAATGTCCCTCCGTTCCTGAATGACTAGCGCTGCTGATATTCATTATATAGCATATTCTGACTTTTGGCGAATAACGCCCTCTAAAATCAGAAAATATCTCTTGATCTGCTGCGGCCGCCAGATTATCGCGGAAGGCCGGCAAAGCCGCGGCCGCGACCCGCAAATCAAAAAAAACAGCTCCAGGAAAAAATCCTGAAGCTGCTTTTGTTAAGGAGACAGAGAACCGTCCCCTGTCTCCTTGGATGAGGCAGGTTTAGGCTGCCTGCGGGTCTCTCCTGATCTTACGGCTGCTTGCCGATGTAAGCGAGGATTCCGCCGTCCACGTACAGGATGTGGCCGTTCACGAAATCGGAGGCGTCGGAGGCGAGGAACACTGCCGGGCCCATGAGGTCTTCCGGGGTACCCCAGCGGCCTGCCGGGGTCTTGGAGACAATGAACTGGTCGAAGGGATGGCGGCTGCCGTCGGCTTGGCGCTCACGGAGCGGGGCGGTCTGCGGGGTCGCGATGTATCCGGGTCCGATGCCGTTGCACTGGATGTTGGCTTCGCCGTACTCGGAGCAGATGTTTCTGGTCAGCATCTTGAGTCCGCCCTTGGCTGCGGCGTAGGCAGACACGGTCTCGCGTCCCAGCTCGCTCATCATAGAGCAGATGTTGATGATCTTGCCGTGGCCTTTCTCGATCATGCCCGGGATGACTGCCTTGGCGCAGATGAAGGGTCCCACAAGGTCAATGTCCACGACCTGGCGGAAATCTTCCGCGCTCATCTCGGTCATGGGGATGCGCTTGATGATGCCGGCGTTGTTCACAAGGATGTCGATGGTGCCAAGTTCAGCGGCGACCTTCGCCACCAGCTCCTGCACCTGGGCTTCGTCCGTCACGTCCGCGATGTAGCCGCGGGCCTTGATGCCCTTTGCCTCATAATCCGCCAAGGCCTGGTCCAGGTTCTTCTGGCTGCGGCAGTTGAACACGATCTCGGCGCCTGCGCCAGCCAGGGCTTCCGCAATGGCAAAGCCGATGCCGTAGGCTCCACCGGTCACAAGAGCTACTTTTCCCTTCAGGGAGAAACTGTTCATGATATCCATCTTCTGCCTCCTTTTGTTATCTCAGATCCTGTGTAGGAATGTTGTCCATGTCGTCGAATTCCTGGTTCTCGCCGCCCATGGCCCAGATGAAAGTGTAGTTGCTGGTGCCTGCGCCGGAATGGATGGACCAGGACGGGGAGATGACTGCTTCTTCGTTTCTCATGACGATGTGGCGGGTCTCCTGTCCCTGTCCCATCATGTGGAACACCACCTGGTCTTCCGGGACTTCGAAATACATGTAGATCTCCATGCGGCGCTCGTGGGTGTGGGAGGGCATGGTGTTCCACACGCTGCCGGGCTCCAGGACGGTCATGCCCATGGAGAGCTGGCAGGTCTTCAGGACGTCCGGATGGATGAACTGGTTGATGACGCGCTTGTTGGAGGTCTTCGCGTCACCGCAGGGGCGCTTGTTGGCGTCCGCAAGCTTCAGGAGACGGGTCTCGTAGCTTGTGTGCGCGGGGGCGGAGACCATGTAGAAGCGCGCGGGCTTCGCGGCATCCGCGCTCTCGAACAGGACTTCCTTCGCTCCGCGGGTGATGTACAGGCAGTCTTTGTAGCCCAGCTCGTACACGGTGCCGTCCACGGTGATGCATCCGTCGCCGCCGATGTTGAAGATGCCGATCTCTCTTCTCTCAAGGAAGTAGTGTGTGCCGAAGTTTGCCCACACGTCGATCCCCTTGTCGATGGAGACCTTTTCATTGACGGGCATGCAGCCCAGGGTGACCATGCGGTCCACGTGGCTGTAAACTGCGGTGACCTCGTCCGGCTTGTAAAGGTCCTGGATCAGGAACTCTTTCCGAAGCTCTTCCGTGGTGTATCTTTTAACGTCATTCGGTCCTGTGGAATAGCGGATATCCATGTTGAATTCTCCTTTTGTTATCGCTGCTCACACCCCAGCGTTATTTGTAGATCTGCGCTTCCGGCAATTCTTCGCCGTCCGCACCCCGGCATTATTGAAAAATCCGTATTATCATTCTATCACATTCTCGGTGACTGCGTCGAAGAGATACACATTCTCGTAGGGAACCGAGAACTCAATGCTGCTGTCGGTCTCCGGGGTGTCGTGCGGGTCCACTTTGAGGATGGACTGCAGGTCGCCCATGCGGATATAGACGTTGGTATTGTCGCCGAGCATCTCGGTGAGCTCCACGTCCGCGTCGAGGACGTAGGCCTGGTCCGCCGCACCGAGCCTGATGGACTCGGGACGGAAGCCGAAGATGATCTCTTTTCCTTCATATGCAGAGACCTTAGCGCCGAGCTTGTGGCTGAGATCCAGCTTCTTATCGCCCACGGTGATGGCACCGCCGTTCACTGTGGCGCGGATAAAGTTCATGGGCGGCTCGCCGATGAAGCCTGCCACGAACACGTTGACCGGCTTGAAGTAGAGCTCGTAGGGGGTGCCGATCTGCTGGACATAGCCGTCCTTCATGACCACGATGCGGTCCGCCATGGTCATGGCCTCCGTCTGGTCATGGGTGACGTAGATGGTGGTGGCTCCGGTCTCCCTGTGGATCTGGGTGATCTCTGAACGCATGGTAACGCGCTGCTTCGCATCCAGGTTGGACAGCGGCTCGTCCATCAGGAACACGCCCACCTTGCGGATGATGGCGCGGCCGATGGCCACACGCTGCCGCTGTCCGCCGGAGAGCGCCCTCGGAAGACGGTCTAAATAATCTGTCAGTCCCAGGATGGCCGCCGTCTTCCGGACGCGCTCGTCAATATACTCCTCGTCCGCGCCCTGGAGCTCCAGGCCGAAGGCGATGTTGTCGTAGACCGTCATCTGGGGGTACAGAGCGTAGCTCTGGAACACCATGGCGACGCCGCGCTCCCGCGGTCCCATCTCGTTGGCGCGCTTTCCATCGATCAGGAACTCACCGTTGCTGATGTCTTCCAGCCCGGCGATCATGCGGAGCGTCGTGGACTTTCCGCATCCGGACGGTCCGACGAACACGATAAACTCTCCTTTTTCCATCTCCATGCTGAAATCATGAACGGCGTGATATCCGTTCGGATAGATCTTATTGATGTTTTTCAGCGTAAGATATGCCATATGGTACCCCCTTGATTAATTGTTAACGACTGAAAAAAATGATAAACTGTAGACTGAACCGGTTCCTGCCTCCGGGCGGGACTCTCCGTTTTCTGAAAGGAGACATCCTGTATGAACCAGATCATTTATGTCGGAAAGCACCTGATCACTTATTCCGTGACCAGACACGCCCATACCAGCTGGGAACTTATTTACTGCACCGGCGGAAGCGGCGTCATTAAAACGGATCTCCACACTCTGCCCTATGAGACCGGCGACGTTATCATCATGCCGCCGAATGTTCCTCACATCAACCACAGTCAGGAGGGCTTCACCAACATCCACATCAACATGATCGATCCGGCTTTTTCCCTGTCCCAGCCCACGGTCATCCGGAGCGACAGCGAAGGACTTCTTCTGAATGCGTTCTCCGCCGCCTTCTTCCATTTCAGCAAGCCTGAGCACAGCATTCCGTTCCTGTCCGCCTACGGGGACCTGATCTGCTACTACATTGCGTCCCTTCAGGATGGCCAGGAGCACAGCGGTGTGGTGGAGGAGATCATCAACTGCATCATCCGCAACTATCCGGACTGCGATTTCGAGCTGGACTCCTACCTGCGCTCTCTGCCTTTCAGCTACGACTACCTCCGCAGGGTGTTCAAGAACGAGACCGGCCTGACGCCTCATCAGTTCCTGACCAGCAAGCGTCTGGAGATCGCCGCTTCCTGTCTCTCTTCGGAGCTGACCGGCCGGAGCGTCTCGGAGATCGCGCATCTCTGCGGCTACCGGGAACCGCTGTATTTCTCCCGTGTTTTCAAGAAAGCTTACGGCGTGTCGCCCAGCGGATACCAGGAGCATGTCTCCTGTATGCCGCAGGAACACCTTGACTCAGACAGCATGAAGATCATGCTTGACTGAAAATCATGCCTGACTGAAGATCATGCCTGGCTGAGTTCCAGCCGTTTGATCTCTGTATAGCAGAGAAGGAACGGAGCGACGCCCTTCGCGTCGTTCTCCACCACCGGTTCGGAGATGTAGTACTCATACGAACCGTCTCTGCGGGGACTGCTGTCCGGGCCCAGGCCTGCCACGAGGCAGATGCCGCCGAGGTTCAGGTCACCGTCCCGGAAGGAAAGATATTTTTCCACGATGCCGCGGAAGGTCTTTGCGCCTTTTGCGGCATATTCTTTTCCGACAGCTCCGAGGCGGGCGCCCTTCAGCATGGCGTAGGCAGCCATGCTGCTTCCGCTGGTCTCCAGGTAGTTCCCTTCTCTTCCGCCCTGGTCCGGAACCTGCCAGTACATTCCCGTCTCCGGGTCCGCCCAGCGGTCCAGTCCCTGCATCAGCTCGGAAAAGATCTCCTGCAGTCTGTCGTGGTCCTCTCCTGCCGGCAGGATCTCCAGAAGATCCGCCATGGCCACTGCGAACCATCCGAGGCTCCTCAGCCAGAAATTCTTCGACTTCCCCGTCTCCGGGTCTGCCCAGAACATTCCTTTCCTTGCGTCGTAGCCGTGGACGTAGAGCTGCTTTTCTTCGTCGAACATCCTCTTTCTCACGCCTTCGATCTGGCGCATGGTATCGGAATAATCGCCGTTTCCGAAATGTTTTTCATACAGTGCCAGGAAGGGCTGGGCCATGTAGAGCCCGTCGAGCCAGACCTGGTACGGATAGATGAGCTTGTGCCAGAAGTTCCCGTCGGGGGTGCGGGGCTGCCATTCCAGCTGGTGGTGCAAAGTATCCGCCGCTTTCCTGTACTTTTCCTTCCCCGTCATCTGGTACAGCGGGAACAGCACTCTGCCTTCGTTGATGTTGTCCAGGTTGAAGGTGCTCTCCTGGTAGGTCCTGATGCTGCCGTCCTCATTGACAAAGTGGTCGATGAAGTGCTCCGCGAAGTCCGAGAACTCGCTGTCCCCGGTGATCTCCGCGAGGGAGAGCAGAGCCGTCATCATGCAGCCGTCAATGTAATTCCAGTCCGCCGGTTTCCCCTGGCGGATCTTCTCTATATTCCAGACCGTTCTCTCCGGCGTGGATTCCCGGATGAGCCTCCGGACATAGGCGTCGATCTTTTCGTACATCTTTTCCCTCCGGTCTCCGCCCTGTTCAGGCTTCAAACCCTTCCGTCACCACTTCGCCGCAGAACTTCGTCTTCAGCTTTTCGCCCCGGACGCCTTCCAGGCTGACGTTCTCGATCCGGACCTTCTTCACATACCCAAGCTCCAGACCGCCGTATGCAACCGGCTCCGAGAAGGCCTTCATGGCGGGAACGCCCGGCTTCGCATCGTCTGCGAAACGGACGGAAACATTCTTAAACTCCACTTCCTCCACCGGCATCTCCGGCAGGCCTTCGATGCTGCAGACCGCGACCTGGGTCCCGGTGCACTCGATGTCTCTGAAATGGAAGCTTCCGAGGTGCGGCGTCCTGTCGTCCACCGGCAGCATCTCCCGCGACCAGACGTACTCGCTGTCCTTGTCGGGATCGCAGCAGTTGTAGTACATGTTGATGACGAAGGGCGTCAGCACGTTCTCCATGCGGATGTTCGAGAACTCCACATGCTCGATGCGGCAGTTCTTTCCGCGCCCTCTCCGGGTCTTGATCCGGAGTCCGCGGTCTGTTCCCTGGAACCAGCACTGGGATACACTCAGGTTCTTCACCCCGGCGCCGATCTCGCTTCCCAGGGTCACTGCGCCGTGACCGAAGGCCATCAGGCAGTTCCGGATGGTGTGATGGTCCGCGCTCTTGTTGAACCGCTGTCCCAGCTCGATCTTTCCGGACTTGATGGCGATGCAGTCATCGCCCACGGTGAACCTGCATCCGATGATCTGCACGTCGTCGCAGGACTCGGGGTCCAGGGCGTCCGTGTTCGGACTGATCTTCGGCGCCGAAACGGAGACATCGAAAAAGGAGATGTGGTCCGTGAAGAAAGGATGCAGCTGCCAGGAGGCAGAGTTGCAGGCTTTGATCCCGTGCACCGTGATGTTTTTACAGCGGTTGAAGAACAGGAGCCTCGGCCGTGCGATGGGATCCTGCTTGAAGGCGGTCCAGAAATCGCTGTTCTGGGCGTTTCCGTCCACAGTCCCGGGGCCGATGATGGTGATGCCCTCAGCGTAGGCCGCGCTGAGAAGGGACTGGTACATGGTCATCGTGTTGCCTTCGAAAGTTCCGAAGAACACTTCCTCCCCGCCGCCGAGGTCCGGCGTCACACCGGGGATGACCGGATAGCGCTTCCGCTCGGTGGATCCGAGAAGGACTGCGCCTTCCGCGAACTCCACGGTCATGTGGCTCTTCAGCGCCACGGGCAGGGTGAGATATGTTCCGGCGGGGAAGTAGAGTCTTCCGCCCTCCGGCAGGTAGTTGACGGCGGCCTGGATGGCGGCCGTGTTCTCAGTGACTCCGTCTCCCTTCGCGCCGAAGGCGGTGACATCCACTGCACAGCGCTCCTTGGGAGTTGTGAATTCAGCCCGGTCCGAGAAATGCGCCCCTTCCGCCAGGACCGTGTACTTTGTGTCCGGCTTCAGTCCGAAGACGGAAAACACGTTGGAGTTCTGCTCGGGCAGTTCCCTGTCGTCCACAGTGACCCGGAAGGGTTCCGGGGCATAAAATGGCGCGTCGTTTTCCAGTTCAAAGCAGGCCGACACTGCGCTGACAAAAAGGGTCTTCATCTTTGCGCCTTTCTTTTCGCGTCAGAAACGATGGATCTGCAGAGCTGTTTCATCTGCAGGAAGAGCAGATCAAAGGCGGTGTAGAATACGCCGAACAGCACCGGCTCCACGCTGAGGGGCACTGATTCCGCGTTTTCCGCCGCTCCGATCAGCCCGTAATTGATCAGGTTGTAGAGGAACATGACGCAGAAGAGGAGGATCACTGCGTAGATAATGTTGAGAAACAGGCTGACGTAACGCTTTTTCGGGAACATCATCCACCTGTCCAGGGCGCCCTCCGTCTTCGCGATGAAGCAAAGCACGTTGTTGGTCATGAGGTCGGTGACGATCCCCAGCGCCATTCCAAAGATAAAGAGGATGTCCAGGGAGGCCGTGATGTACATGCTGAGTCCCCAGAACACGAAGAAGCACACTGCTCCGGCGAACCATCCCTTGATGAGGATGGCCTTCACCCAGTCCGCTATTTTGATCTTCGGTCCGGACCTGTACTTGTCCAGTTCCTCCTGGCTTACTTCGGGGGAATTCTCCGCGTTCGCCTCCGCCAGGTCCTTGACTGCCTTTGTGTTCAGGCGGTAGTACTCTGAGGTGACCCGCTGTTCCTCCGCGCTTCCTTTTCTGTTTCTTTTGTTCTTTGCCATGTTCCCTCTCTGCCGAGCAGGGCCGCCGCGCAGGCAGTGTGCCTTTCACCGCGGCAGCCCTGTCCGGGATCAGTCTTCTCCTGAAATATCGATGGTGCCCATGCCGGCGTTCTCTTCCACGACGATGGACGTGTTGATCTTGTTGAGCAGCTTCGAGTAGACCGGGAGCAGCACGACAAGCGCGATACCGATGCCTTCCCACATCATGTGGTCGCTCAGCACGTTGAAGGCCTGGGCGATGTAGATGGTGGAGGCGTCAAGCACGATGGGGTTCTCCGTCCTTGTGAGGGCGGCGTAGATCAGGTTCGCGTAGTAGTTGTCGCAGAACAGGATGATGGCGAACATGACGAACATGATGACTACCATGGAGATCACCGGTTTCTTTCTCCGCGGGAACGCGTTCAGGAAGCAGACCAGGGACAGCATGGAGAACAGCATCGTCGCGAAACCACAGAGGCCCATGCCGGGTCCCTGGATCTTCGCAGTGGTGTCGGAGATGTGGGTCAGGTTCATGGAATAGACCAGGAACGCGAACACCAGCACGACCAGCGGAATGGTCTGGGGGCTTCTCTTCAGGTTCACAACGAATTTCCGCAGAAATTCCGGCATCGTCGAAGCCTGTTTTGCTGCCGGAGCCTTCACAGCCTTTGCCTCCTGTGCGCTCATGCGTTCTCCCCCTTTCTGATGGCGTTGCCTGTCTCTTTGTCAAAGAAATGCTTGCGGCCAAAGGAGACCATCGCTTCATCTCCCGCCTTGTAATTGCACCAGCCGCGGAACTTGCCGGAGATCTTCTCTCCGCCGCCGATGTGGCCGTGGACCAGGGTGTTCATTCCCAGATTCTCGTTGGAGAAGACCTTCATTGCGATGTTTCCGCCCTCTTCCACGTTCTCCGGGCGGACGCCCAGGGTGATCTCTTTTCCGGCGTATCCCTTGAGGATGCCCTGCTCTTCCGCTGTCAGCGGAACGGTGAATCCCTTTCCTTCCAGGCTTCCCTCGCGGACAGTGGCGTCAAAGAAGTTCATGGGCGGAAGGCCGATGAAGCTTGCCACGAAGAGGTTCGCCGGAGCGTCGTAGAGCTCCAGGGGAGTTCCGACCTGCTGCACGTGGCCCATGGACATGCAGACGATGCGGTCCGCCAGGGTCAGGGCTTCGGTCTGGTCGTGGGTGACGTAAAGCATGGTCGCCTTCAGGCGCTTGTGGAGCAGAAGGATCTCACGTCTTGTCGCGCCGCGGAGCTTCGCGTCCAGGTTGGACAGCGGCTCGTCAAACAGGAACACCTTCGGGTTGCGGACGATGGAACGGCCCATTGCCACACGCTGTCTCTGACCGCCGGACAGCTGGGAGGGCTTCTTGTTCAGCTGGCTTGTGAGGCCGAGGATCTCTGCCGCCGCCAGCACTTTCTTGTGGATCACATTGGGGTTTTCCTTGCGGAGCGTCAGGGAGAACGCCATGTTCTCGTAGATGGTCATGTGGCCGTAGAGCGCGTAGCTCTGGAAGACCATTGCCATGTCCCTGTCCTTCGCGGGGGTCTGGGTGATGTCTTTTCCGTCCAGGAACAGATGTCCGGCGGAAATATCCTCCAGTCCCGCGATCATGCGGAGCGTTGTGGACTTTCCGCAGCCGGAGGGGCCTACGAGGACGATAAGCTCGCCATCCTTGACGTCCAGATTGAAGTCAAACACCGCCTGAACTTTGTTGTCGTAGATCTTATCAACATGCTGAACGTTGAGCTGTGCCATGCTGCTGCTCCTCCTTTATTTCGTCTGCTCGCTCATGGAAGCGAGATGGGCCGAGAGGGCCTTGCTCTTCGAAGCGCCCACCACGCCGGCCGCAAAGCAGCAGGCCGCGGAAAGCACCAGGTAGAGCACCACTCTCATAAACTGTCCGTCCCCCATGACCTGCACCGCCTGGTCCTTGATCTTGACCGTCGCGTCATGTGCCTTCATGGGATAGATGAAGATACGGATCAGCTGGCCCGCGCCAAGGATAAACAGGAGATACGCATATCTGATGTTGTAGTTCTTGACGCCCTCGGATGCGAGGAAGGCTGCCAGCAGGAAGATCAGGTTGTAGAGGATCGATGCTCCCACAAGGATCGTGTAATACCAGGAACCCTTGTCGGATTCATAGATGCTGATGAAGAACAGTACATTGAACAGGATGGCAAGAAGCGCAAGGTTCGCGGACGTGGTGTTCTTGGTGAAACGCATACGGTCCAGCTGAATGGTTTTTTCGTCGTTCATGCTGCCTTCCTTCCTGCCTCGATGAGCTTCTGCTCTTCCTTCATGAGGCTGACTTTCCAGAATACGACTCCGACCAGGGCCGCGGAAGCGATCAGCGAGATCGCGAAGACTGCGACGTGGATGTCGAACCAGAAGGTCGACTCCGTGTAAGTAGTCTTCCAGAGCTCGGCGTGCTTCTTCAGGGCTTCAAAGTCCACATTCAGGAACTGTGCCTTGAAGATCTCGATATATTGGTGAGCCCAGATAGCAATATTGACGTTCGCGATCGCGAACAGAGCTGCTGCTATGTAATTTCCGATGTAATATTTCCTTCTGATATGCGTATTCGTGATGTAGAGCAGGCACGCCAGAAGAATGAGTCCGATGCTGTATTTCAGGAATACAGAATTGAACTCCTGCATGTTGTAGTAGACGATGGAACCAGGAACGGTGGTCTGGGTGAGATCCGCCGGGTTCATCATGGTGGAATAAAGACTGTCATAGAGATCTGTCATAATACCCAGCGCGTAAAGAAAAACGATCACGCTGGAAATCATGCAGAGAAGGCAGACTGCTTTCTGGCACTTCATCTGTTTCTTGTACATTCGGACCTCCCCCGCCGGCTGTCCGCTGACCCCGGAGGGGCGCGGCGGTTTTCCCGCCGCGCATCCCCCGCTTCCGGTCAGCGATGTCATTTGCGTTTTAGAAAAAGATTTTATTGATTACTTTGCAAGAGAATTGTAGTAGGTAAGAAGACGATCCCAGGCGTTCTGCTTCAGAGCCAGGTACTGGGCGCCGCCGAATTCACCGGCGACCTTCTCGGCAGCCTGCTCGGCGCTGTTCATTCCCTCTTCCGTGAAGCCCTTGGCAACGATGTTCACATAGCTGTTCTCGCCGCCCTTGTTCTGGGAGAATCTGCCGTTGGCGCTCAGCTCGGTGTACTGGTTGATGGTGTCGTTCTCAACGGTCGTGGTGGGAAGCACGGTCGGGATGGAGGTGTACCAGGCGTTCTCGGTGACTTCCAGTTCCGGATGCTTGATGGTTCCAAGGCCAATGGCGGTGGAGATGTGTCCTGCGCCTTCCTTGCCGACGCCCTGCGTGCACTGATACTCGAAGGCCTGGCTCTTCGCGAAGCTCAGAGTGGAGCCGAGGTAGCAGCGTGCGTAGTTGGTGTAGTTTCCGTTTGCCTTGTCCCAGAGCTCCTCATAGGTAGCGTCCGCGATCACCGGCATATCCTGTCCGTTGAACACGAAGGTCTCGTAGCTTCCATCCGCCTTGGTCTTGATGAAAGCATCCGGGCCGTAGGACATCAGGATCATGCCCTCCGGGCTGTAAGCAAAGTCGATCAGCTTCAGGCATGCGTTCAGCTTGTTGGTGTCGGAGCCGACGCCGGCCTTGGAGATGCCCCATCCGTCGGTCTTGACGGAACGCCAGGACTCGGTGAACCGCATGTACTTGCCGCCCTCGGTGCCATCCTGCCAGCATGCCACCGGGACCATGACTGCCATGTACTTCTCACCCTGGTCCTCCTGAAGCTTGGTCGCGTTCAGGACGGTCTGGGTCTGGTTGTAGTCGTAGTGCATGAAGCCCATGTCGTTCTCAAGGTAGGTTCCGGAGTTCTCAGCGGAGTTGTCCATGAATGCCTTGGAGATCAGGCCTTCCTGTGCCATGTCGTGCATTCTGGACATCGCCTCGTAGGATTCCTTCTCCTGACGTGCATCGTGAAGCTTGCCGTCGGTGCCGAAGTACAGATAATCCTGGCGGGACTCAAGTCCGCGGACGCCGAAGAGGTGACCTGCGAAGCGCATGATGTCGACGCGGCGCTGGTTATTGTCGTCCTCACGGGAGAACAGGCCCTGCACGGAGTCGGTGCCGTTCAGTGTCTGCGGGTTCGCGACCACGCAGCGGAGCAGAGCGACGAGCTCATCGACATCCCATGCAGCGTTCTGGCCGACAAAGAGGTTGGAGCGCTCGGTGCCGTAGTAGCCTGCGTAAGCTTCGTCGATGTAGGTGCGGAGCATGTTGACTGCCGCCACGCCGTCCATGGAGCCTGCAGCGTTCATCTTCTCGATGATGTTGCCTGCAGCGTCATAATCCTTGGTCACGGTCTCAACACCGCTGCCGTCAAGCTTCACGGTGTCGATCTCGATCTTGCCGGAATTCGGCATGTAGGGCTGGTAGACCGGAGCAGCGGTCTTGTTGGAAGCGTCGGCAGTGAACTCGCCTTCGCCGTCCAGGAGCTTCTGCACCCAGTCAACACGCATCAGCGGCATACGCTCGATATCGTTCACACCGTCGAAGTACGGGGAGAAGTAGATGGCGCCGTTGGAGGTGTTGCCGGTGATGGAAAGGCGGACGATGGGGTTCTTGTCCAGATACGCCTTGAAGTTCGGCATGCTGTTCAGGTACTCGCCGATGTTGACAAGGCTTCCCGCCTCGCCGTACTCGGTCAGCTTCACAGCGGTGCCGCTGACGAAATCGACCTCGTTCAGACGCTCTTTCCAGTAATCGAACTCGTTGTTTGCGGAGTTGCCCTGGTACTTGTCTTCGATCTTGATCTTCAGCTTGTTCTCGACTTCGACCCAGGTGGGCTTCAGGTCGCCGGCGTGATAGGTGTTGCCGTCTGCGAGGGTGATGCCTTCGCCCGCGGTCTCGGCGTCGAAGGAAAGACCGGTCTTCGCGGAGTTGTAGCCAGTGGCCATGCGGAGCACGGTGCCGTCAGCGTAGGCAAGGTCGCCTGCCGGAGCTGCTGCTTCCGCGCCGGCTGCCGGAGCTGCGCCGGCATCAGCCGCGCCTCCTGCTGCCTGCGTTGCAGCCGGAGCTGCCGCGGTGGTCGCGAACTGGTTCACGTCGATCTTCTTTCCGCAGCCGGAGAGCAGAAGTCCAAGCATGGATACTGCCAGCGGAAGTGCGATCATGGTTCTCTTTTTCATATGCTTCCTCCTCATTATTCTTTGACGCCGCCGACGTTTACGCCTTTGGCAAAGTATTTCTGGATGAACGGGTAGATGATCAGGATCGGCACGATGGAGCACACGATCAGGGCGTAGATGACGGAGTCGGAGGCGAAGACCTCGTTCCATCCGGCCATGGCCTCAGGATCCGTGAACTGCTCCAGCTTCAGTCTGATGAAGACCTGCAGCGGATGCTCGTTGGCGTTGGAGATCATCTGACGCGCCCAGAAGTATCCGTTCCAGCGGGAGATGCCGAAGAACAGCGCTACCGTTGCGATGGTGGATTTGCTCATGGGGATGTAGACCTTGCTCAGGACCTGGAACTCGGAAGCGCCGTCGACGATGGCCGCCTCCTCGATCTCGGAGGGAACACCCTCAAAAGCGTTTCTTAAAAGGATGATGTTCATGGCCGCCATACCCATGGCGATGACCACCAGCCACTTGTCGTCCGTGATGCCGACGCCGTTGAAGACCGCCTTGGTGTCCAGGTAGTTCAGGTACTGCGGGACGATACCTGCAGCGAACCACATGGTGAACACCAGGAAGAAGTTGAAGAACTTCCGGAACAGGAGGCGCTTCTTGGAAAGAGCGTAGGCGCCGAGGATGGAGTAGAACAGGCACCAGATCGTTCCGAAGAAGGTCAGGAACAGCGTGTTGGAATAGGCGTTCCAGAACATGTTGTCGCTGAACATTCTCTTGAAGGCGTCAAACTGGATGTCTTTCGGGAACAGGACTACCTGGCTGTAATCCACCGCCGCTCTTCCGCTGATGGCCGCGGAGATCGCGTAGACGAAGGGATACAGGCAGCACAGCGCGAATACGGTCAGGAGCACGTAGCTGACGACCATGAAGATCAGCTCGGAGATCTCAAGTTTTCTTTTCATAGCTGTCTCCTCCGATTAGTAGAGCGATACATCGGACGCCTTGCGGGCGATGGTGTTCGCGCCGATGACCAGAAGCATTCCGACCACGTTGTTCATCATTTCAGCCGCTGATGCGATACCCTTGGAGGCGCCGGCAAGGCCGTAGCGCTGCGCGAAGGTGGAGACCACGTCGGCGGTCACGTAAGTGTTGGGATTATAAAGAAGAAGGACTTTCTCGTATCCGATGTTCAGCAGGGAACCGATCCTGGTGATCAGCATGATGACGATGGTGGACAGGATGCTGGGAAGCACCACGTATCTCATCTGCGCCATCTTGTCCGCGCCGTCGATCTGCGCCGCCTCGTAGCTGGTGGGCGAGATCGCGATGATCGCCGCGAAAAACACGATGCTGTCATATCCTGCGCCCTCCCAGATGCCGCTCAGGATGTAGGCCGGGCGGAAGAAGGAAGGATTGTTCAGGAGACCGGCGTTGGCCACTTCCCTGGAGACCAGTCCGAGCTTCGCGAGAAGCTGGGAGATGATACCCATGCCGGAAGTCAGGGAGCCCTGCTTCACAAGCATCATGACCAGGGAGGTCATAACGACCGTCGACATGAATTTCGGCAGGTAGGTCAGGACCTGGTACACGCTGCGGGCGATGTTGGAACGGATCTCGTTGAAAAACAGCGCCAGGATGATCGGGACCGGGAAGCCGAAGCACAGTCCGTAGAAACTAAGAATGAAGGTATTTCTCATGGCTCTCCAGAACTCGGTGGAGAGTCCGTCGCCGCCCACCAGGAGTCTCTTGAAATAGGAGAACCCGGAGAACAGCTGCTCTGAAACAGGCTTGACTTCGTCGGAGACCTTAAAGCACCCCAGCAGTTCGTACATGGGGAAGTATCTCCAGAACAGGAACACGAGGATCATGGGGACCAGCATAATGTACAGACGCCAGTCCTTCAGGATGGTGCGCCCGACGTGGAGCCAGTAGTGTTTCTCCACATCGTCGCGCACGGCCTGCTCCGGACTTTGCCGGTAGGTCCCGCTCGCTTCATCGTAGATCAGGTAATCAGCTGCTTTTGCTTTCATATCTCTCCTCTCTCCTCCTTTTCTGCTTCTTGAATGCGAAGAAGATAATGCTTTTGATCTTCAAAGAGTCCGTCCTGCCGCCGCGCGATCCAGAGGATCACCGCCGTGAAGAATCCGGAAAGCGCGTCCGTAGTGATGAAACCAATGCAGAATGAAAGTGCTCCGGCAATGCTCTGCGTCCCCGCCGGTTCGCTGCCCGGCGAAGCCCTGAGAAGGGCAAAGGCGACGGCTGCGCGTCCCAGCTGCATGAGCAGCTGCACTGTCAGGCCAAAGATGACTGTCAGGAAACCGTCCTCCCGGATCCGCTCTTTGCCGGAGACCCGGTCGCTGCCGGAGGTACGGTCGCTGCCGGAGGCATGGTCGCTGCCGGCGCCGCGTTTTTTACCGGAGTTCCGTTCCTTGCCGGAGGTTCGTTCTTTTCCGGCGGTCCGTTCCTTGCCGGGGATCCGGAACCATAATAAGGACAGGAGCGCGAACAGGTTTCCCGCGCAGTAGATCAGATACTGTCCCGGCTGACCGCCGGAGACAAAGCAGTATACCAGTCCTCCCAGCACCGCGTGGATGGCGGCCCAGGGGCCCCACCGCATCAGCACGATGGATGTCACCGCCGCGACGATGGACACGGTGTATGCCTCCGCCGGGAACCAGCGGGTCGCGGCAAGGACGATCAGGGCCTCCGCCACCACCAGCATCGCCCCGAAGACTGTCAGATCCATCTGACGGTACTGGCGAAATGTCAGTCTGTGATTCATATTTTTTTCAAATACAGTATCAAAATGTGTAATGTAAGCCTTTTCATTTTCGGAGTGTTGTAAAGCCTGCACAGAAATACAGGCTTTTTCCCTCAGGGTAAAGTATACGCCTCCACAGTACCGTCAGTACATGGCAAAACCATTTCGGTGCATGTACAAAACAGACTTTTACACTTCGGCATAAATGCGCTGCACAGGACCGGACCACACCTCAGGAAAACAAGGAGCGGAAAATCTGCTCCGCTTGAGAGCGAGAATTCTGCTCCGCTTGAGGGCAGAGTACGTACCGGGCGTTTTTCTTGTGTTTTTCAGAATTTGTTCCCCTTTGGACCTCTATGAAACACCCGTTTTTCAACGCTGAGGCCATCAAATGGGCGTTTTCAGCCAATCATGGCAGTTTTTGTTCCCTTTTTGCATAAAAAATAAAAGATACAAAACTCCAAAAAGGGAACAAATTTTTCAAAAATCCTTGAAAGCGCCCGAAATGTCTCTCCAGGAGTTCCAATCTTAGCGGAAATCGCAGCTTCAAGGGGTACAAGATTCAAAAAAACGCCCGAAAACGCCCAACCAGAGGAAAAATCAGATACCAGATTTCTTTGCCAAAAAAAAACAGCCCTTCTGTCAATGCTGCACTGCAGCTTTGACAAAAAGGCTGGACTGTAACAGATATTCTGTTCAGTGGAATTAATATCCGGACACTTATTTTTCAGGAAAGCATTTCACACTTCCTCGTAAATGCGCTGCAGATACTCCCTGGAGCTTACGGCGTTCTCGTTGGAGGTGTTCTCCAGAGACGCCTGGATATAAGGTTTCCGGGCTTTCATAAAGCGGAGGATCTCCCGGTAGTCCATCTCGCCGGTGCCGGCGGCGATGCTCTTCAGATCCCCGTTCTCCGGGACGAAATCCTTCAGATGCACCATGGCGATGTGGTCGCAGAGGCGTTCCATGGCGTCCCCGATGATGCGCTCCCTGTCGCCGGCATTTTCCGCGCAGAGAAGGTTCACCGGGTCGAAAATGATGCGGAGGTTCGGGCTCTGAATGCTCTTCAGCACTTCCAGCGCCCTGTCGGTGTTATACACGATATGCTTCCACACCGGCTCGATGGCCATGGTGACGCCCCAGTGCTCCGCGCATTCCACCACGGGCTCCAGGCCTTTTAAGAAACTCTGAAGTGCCTCTTCGGAATGGGTATTGGCGTCATATTTATACGCTGTGTTCGGTGCTCCGGTCTCCGTTCCCACCATGCCGCAGCCCGCCAGGGCAGCGACTCTTAAGTGGGCGAAGTACTTGCTCTGGATCTCCTTCAGCTTTTCCGGGTCCGGGTTGGCGAGATTCAGGTAGCATCCCAGCACCGCCACATCCAGTCCCTGTTCTCCGAACACCCGGCGGATGCGGGTCGACACGCCCTCCGTCAGCGCGGCCGCGTCCCAGGTCACCCCTTTGATTACTTTCGAAAGGGCAAGGTGCACGCAGCAGAATCCCTCTTCCTTCGCCTTCGCGGCCCTCGCTTCCATGGTCTGCAGCTCCGCAGGCTCTTTTCCATTGACATCGTGCAGACGTATTCCGATCTGTAACATCCGGCTCTCCTCCTTATTCTCAGCGAAGCTGGCTCTATTTACAGCTGGCTCTGCTTGCAGCTGGCTCTGCTTGCAGCTGGCTTCGTTTATAGTTTGTCGTATATTAAGATAGCAGAAGATACCGGCTCCTTGAATTGTCCGAAGCGCGGAATATATGCACAGAACAGATTTCCATGCTATAATCTGTGTCATGAAAAATCTTATTTTTGACTACGACGGGACGCTGCATGAGACGATGCGGATCTATGGTCCCGCCTTCCGGAAAAACTATAAGAACCTGGTCTCCCGCGGCCTTGCCCCCGCGAGGGAGTTTTCTGATGCCGAGATCAGCGGATGGCTGGGCTTTACCGCCGCCGACATGTGGAACCGCTTTGCCCCGCAGCTCTCCGACGAGGAAAAAGCCGCCTGCAGCCGGCGGATCCAGGAGGAAATGGCGCGTCTCATCGAAAACGGAACTGCAGAGCTCTACCCCGGCGTCCCGGAGCTCATGGACCGGTTCCGGCAGGAAGGATATACCATTCTTCTGCTCAGCAACTGCAAGACCGGATACCTTGAGCGGCACCGGAAGCGGTTCGACCTCGACCGGTGGTTCCACGGGTACTACTGGTCAGAGGGATACGGCTGGAAAACGAAGACGGAGATCCTGAAGCTTCTTATTAAAAAGCATCCTGGTCCTTCCGTGATGATCGGGGACCGGATCCTGGACATGAAGTGCGCCGCGGACTGCGGCATTCCTTCTGTGGGGTGCGCCTACGGCTACGCTTCCTCCCCGGAGGAATTCGCCACTGCCTCCTGCATCGCGGAGGCCCCGGAAGACCTGCCCGGCATCATCCGCAGGATACTGCCTCCCGACAGATCGTAATTATTCAGCACTTCTGGCCACCTGAAAAATAAGCGAAATATGCCCGGTGAGTAAACTCTCCGTTCATATTTCGCTTTTTTTCATGGGTGCTGATTTGATGTACATTTTTATTCATGAATTTCTGCATTTTTTATACATTTTCTGAGTAATTATGCATTTTATGCTTAACAAATCAAAAAACCTGTGCTATGATTGTCCTCAACGTAACGTAATATCAATACAAGAATTGGAGGAACCGTTCATGAGCATCAAAAATGCCTATCTGGAAGAGTTAATGAACAGGGTCATTGCCCGCGATCCTTACGAGCCGGAATTTCATCAGGCCGTCCGCGAAGTGCTGACTTCCCTGTCTCCGGTCTGCGATAAGCGCCCCGAGCTGATCACCGAGGGAGTCATGGATGCCCTAGTTGAGCCGGAACGCACCATCAAGTTCCGCGTGCCGTGGGAGGATGATCAGGGCAACGTCCGCATCAACCGCGGATACCGTATCCAGTTCAACAGCGCCATCGGACCGTACAAGGGCGGACTTCGTTTCCATCCTTCCGTCAATGAGAGCATCATCAAGTTCCTGGGCTTTGAGCAGACTTTCAAGAACTCCCTGACCGGTCTGCCCATCGGCGGCGGCAAGGGCGGTTCCGACTTTGATCCTCACGGCAAGTCTGACGCTGAGGTCATGCGCTTCTGCCAGAGCTTCATGTGCGAACTGTTCCGCCACATCGGACCGGACACCGACGTCCCGGCTGGCGATATCGGCGTCGGTGCCCGTGAGATCGGCTACATGTTCGGTCAGTACAAGAGACTGCGCAACGAGTTCACCGGCACCCTGACCGGCAAGGGCTTAAGCTACGGCGGATCCCTGGCGCGTAAGGAAGCTACCGGCTACGGTCTGTGCTACTTCACCGACTGCATGCTGAAGGACCACGGCGACAGCTTCGAAGGCAAGATCGCTGTTGTCTCCGGTTCCGGTAACGTCGCGATCTACTGCTGCCAGAAGGCAACTGAGCTGGGCGCGAAGGTCGTGGCAATGTCCGACTCCAACGGATACATCTATGACAAGGACGGCATCGACCTCGACCTGATCAAGCAGATCAAGGAAGTCGAGCGCGCAAGGATCAAGGTCTACGCTGAGAGAAAGCCCTCCGCAGAGTATCACGAGGGATGCAGAGGCATCTGGACCATCAAGTGCGATCTCGCTTTCCCGTGCGCGACCCAGAACGAGATCAACCTTGAGTCCGCGAAGGCCCTGATCGCCAACGGCTGCAAGGCTGTCTGCGAAGGTTCCAACATGCCCACCACTCCGGACGCGATCGATGCGATCATGGAAGCCGGCCTTCTGTACACGCCCTCCAAGGCATCCAACGCCGGCGGCGTGGCAGTATCCGCTCTGGAGATGAGCCAGAACTCCATGCGTTTCTACTGGACCTTCGAAGAGGTCGATGAGAAGCTGAAGGGCATCATGAGCGACCTTTACAAAAACGTTTCCGCCGCGGCAGCCGAGTACGGCACCCCGGGCAATCTGATGGCAGGAGCCAACATCGCTGGCTTCCTGAAGGTGGCAGACTCCATGCTGGCTTACGGCCTGGTGTAAGGAGGGTTTTCCATGAATGAATATGTAACCCGCGTTTCTGAAAATCTGAAAAAACTGTATTCCAACGAGCCGGAATACCTTCAGAGCGCCCTGACCTGGCTTGAGATGATCGCTCCGGCGGTGGATGATCCCCGCTACGAGAAGATGGATCTTCTGAGCAGGATGGTGGAGCCTGAGAGAATGTTCTCCTTCGTTGTCCCGTGGATGGATGACAAGGGCGTCTGCCACACGAACCACGGTTTCCGTGTCCAGTTCAACAGCGCCATCGGCCCGTTCAAGGGCGGACTTCGTTTCCATCCCTCTGTGAATCCTTCTGTGGTGAAGTTCCTCGGATTCGAGCAGACTTACAAGAACGCTCTGACCGGCCTGCCCATCGGCGGCGCTGCCGGCGGCGCAGACTTTGATCCCAAGGGCAAGAGCGACCGCGAGATCATGCGCTTCTGCCAGAGCTACATGAACGCACTGTACCGCTATCTCGGTGCGGATACCGACGTCGCCGGCGGCGACATCGGCGTCAGCTCCCGTGAGATCGGCTATCTGTACGGCCAGTACAAGCGCCTCACCGCAAGGTCCGAGTCCAGCGCCCTGACCGGCAAGGGCCTGACCTACGGCGGATCCAGGATTCGTCAGGAAGCAGCAGGCTTCGGCGCAGTCTATTTCCTGAATCGTATGCTTGAGCACCGCGGCGAGAAGATCGAAGGCGCGCGGATCGCAGTCTCCGGCTTCGGCAACATGGCATGGGGCGTGTGCCGCAAGGCATCCGAGCTCGGCGCCAAGGTCGTCACCCTCTCCGGTCCCGACGGCTACATCTACGATGAGAGCGGCGTGAACACCCAGGAGAAGTTTGATTTCATGGTGCAGATGCGCCAGTACGGCTCTGACAGCGTGAAGCCCTACGCTGACAAGTTCGGCGTTCCCTTCTTTGAGGGACAGAAGCCCTGGGAGGTCGAGGCGGATATCGCCATGCCGTGCGCGACTCAGAACGAGATCGGCGTCCACGACGCAGTCGCGATCCTCACCAACGGCTATCGCTACTATGTGGAGTGCGCAAACATGCCGGCGACCACTGATGCGCTGAAGATCCTGCGCATGAGTAAGAAAGTCCTGACCGCCGGTTCCAAGGCCTCCGGCTGCGGCGGCGTCGCCGTCTCCGCTCTGGAAATGGCTCAGAACAGCGTGCGCTACAGCTGGAAGCGCAAAGAAGTCGACCAGAAGCTCAAGGATATCATGAGCTCCATCTACGATGCTTCCGTGGAAGCAGCTGAAAAGTACGGCCTCGGCTATGACCTCATCGCAGGCAACGACATCGCCGGCTTCAAGCGCATCGCAGAAGCAATGATCGCGCAGGGACTGTAAAAAGTTATAGGCGGGGCGGTTTTGGCTCGCCGTACGCGGATCCGGGTGTAACTTGGCCCGCAGCAACGTGGCTCGAATGAAACTTAGCCCGCAGCAAGCAGGATTTGGGCGTTTTCAGAGGTTTTTTGGAAATTTGTACCCTTCTGAGGCAGGAAAACAGCCGTTTTCCTGCCTCTTTTTCTGCTATTTGGGCGTTTTTGAGGCATTTATAAAAATTTGTTCCCTTTTGACCCTTCCGTACCCCTGCAGGAAGAGTGAAAAAGGGAACAAATTTTAAAAATCTAGTCCGAAAACGCCCACGAGCCCCCTTCCGGGGGCCCGTAAATGTCATGAAACCGTAATTTGAAGGGTACAAAATTTCAAAATCTGCCCGAAAACGCCCAATTGCCCCAACGCACCATAGGGAGGCCGCAAAAGCCGCGGCTGCAGCACACAAGCTTGACCGTTGCGACCGCCAGGTTATCGCGAGCAGCCGCAAAAGCCGCGGCCGCAGCACACAAGCTTCAGGTTTATTCGCTCCGCAGGGCGTCGATGGGGTTCAGGGACGCGGCGCGGCGGGCGGGCATGTAGCCGAAGATGAGGCCGATCATGACGGAGACGGAGAAGGACACGGCGATGGCGCTGAAGGTGGGGGGCGCGTCGAAATCCACGAACTGGCTCACGAGGCTGCAGACGCCGCTGCCCAGGCCTATACCGATGATGCCGCCGAGTACGGAGGTCACGATGGCCTCCAGCACGAACTGCTGCAGGATGACGCCCGGCCGCGCGCCGAGCGCTTTCCTTATGCCGATCTCCCGGGTGCGCTCGGTCACGGACACTAGCATGATGTTCATGACGCCGACGCCGGCCACCAGGAGGGAGATCCCGGCGATGCCGCCGAGAAGAAGGCTCATCTGGGCGATCATCTCGTTCATGGAATCCAGCATGGAGCTCATGGCGGTGATCCTGTACAGGTTCTCGCTTTTGTAGATTCCCTTCAGAAACTCCTTCAGGAGCTCTGTCGCGGTGTCCGTGGTCTCCGCCCTGGTGTCCACAGTGGCAAAGATATAGTTGCTCGGGATGCCCGAGCGGGCGATCCGCACCGCCGTCGTGTAGGGAATGTAGACCTTGTCGTCGTCGCCCCCGTCCTCCAGCTTCTGGCCTTCCTTGGTCTGCCGCTCCACCACGCCGATCACGGTATAGCCGTATCCGCTGATGAGGATCCTCTGGCCCACGGCCTGGGCGGCGCTGCCGAACAGGGAGGTGGCTGTATGGTACCCCAGCACCGCCACCTTCTGCCGCGCGCTGATGTCGGAGTAGCTGAGGAAACGCCCGGCCGTGAGGTCGTCGTCGATCATGTCCAGATACTGCTCGCTGACGCCCGTCACCGAAGTGCTGTCCATGGTGTCGCCGCCGTACTTTACGGAAGCGCTCACCGTGACCTGGGGCGTCATCTGCGAGAAGATCTCCGGATGAGCATCGTAGAACTCATACATCTGCTCCACGGTGGCGTAGCGGCTCGAGAGGTTCGTGAGCCGGATGTTGATCTGGTTCGCGCCCATGCTGGCAAAGCTGGACATCATGTAGCTCATGTAGCCGTTCACCAGGCTCACGAGGATGATGACCGAGGCCACGCCGATAATGATGCCCAGCATGGTCAGAAGCGACCGCACCTTGTTGCTCCAGATGCTTCTGAGCGCAAGCTTAAATGACTGTATCATAGATTCTGCTCCCGCCGGCTACCCGACTTCTTCCGGCCTCACGGTTTCTTCCGTTCTCCCGGCTTCTTCCGTTCTCCCGACTTCTTCCGGTTTCCCGGCTTCTTCCGGTCTCCCAGTTTCTTCCGGTCTCCCGACTTCTGCCAGCTTTCCCGCTGCTGCCGGCCGTGCTTCTGCTAACTGTCCTGCCCTGATCACTTCGGCGTATTCCGCCGCGGGTCCGTCAAAATTGATCTTTCCGTCGGTGATGCGCACCACCCGCTTCGCCTGGAGGGCGATGGAGTTGTCGTGGGTGATCATGACGATGGTGTTTCCTTCCTCGTTCAGTTCCTTGAAAAAGCGGAGGATCTGCCCGCTGGTGCGGGAGTCCAGGGCGCCGGTCGGTTCGTCCGCGAGAAGGATGGCGGGGTTCCCGGCCAGGGCTCTGGCGATGGAAACTCTCTGCTGCTGGCCGCCGGAAAGCTGGTTCGGCCGGTTCTGGCACTTGTCCTGAAGGCCCACACGCTCCAGCTGCTTCATCGCCCGCTCCCGCCGCTCCGAAGAGGAGACTTTCGCGTAAAGGAGCGGCAGCTCCACGTTTTCCAGGATGGAAAGCCTCGGCAGGAGGTTGTACTGCTGGAACACGAAGCCGATCATCCGGTTGCGGATGTCCGCCAGCTCGTTCTGGGTCATATCGCCCACGTCCTCGCCCCCCAGCAGGTACTGCCCGCTGGTGGGGACATCCAGCGCCCCGATGATATTCATGAGGGTGGATTTTCCGGAGCCGGACTTTCCCACGATGGACACGAATTCCCCCATCCGGATCACGAGGTTGATGCCGTCGTTCGCCTTTACGACTTCCTCTCCCATCACGTAGGTCTTGCAGATGTCCTTCATCTCGATCAGGACTTCGCCCGGTTCCCGGCGCACGGTTTTGACTTTCGCCATTATCTTCTGCTGCCTCCGCCGCTGCCGCTTCCGCCGCTTCTGCCGCTCTGCCCGCTTCCGCCGCTTCTGCCTCCCTGGCCTCCTGCGCCGGGCATGCCGCCCATGCCGCCACCGCCGGGCATGCCGTTTCTGCCTGTCCAGGTGTTCACGGTGCTCTCCTGGACGTAGACCACATCACCCTCGGAGAGCTCGTCGGAAAGGATCTCCACCTTCTCGTCGTTCAC
>Ga0256405_10001713_pt1 | contig 57223 bp, 46 predicted proteins | sample RumenRJG_02DNA_FD_189096 | JGI IMG/M metagenome (GOLD analysis project Ga0256405, IMG submission 189096) | Bovine rumen microbial communities from Lethbridge, Alberta, Canada - RJG_02 | ecosystem: Host-associated > Mammals > Digestive system > Stomach > Rumen | place: Canada: Alberta... | reverse complement strand
TATACAGGTACTGGTTGGGATACGCATTTTGTTGGTAATTTGTCCGATATCAGAGTCTATTCTACTGTATTGAGTCAGACAGAAATTACAAACTTATATAATGCACCGATTCAGATCGCAAATAGTGGAGCTTTAATGACACAAGGAGAATTTGTTGAATCATGAGTAATATAGCATTGACGATGGGGGGTTATATCCTCACCGGATGTTTCCCAGTTGGTAACTCCGTCTGTTCTTTCTGATGGTTCATTATGGAAATTGATCTTCTATCATGATTGTAGAAATGGAACTGTATTATTTTGGAGAATGACTGTTGCTGATGATCCTCATTTATATATAGCAAGGCGGGCTAGTCATACAACGGCTACTGTTAGACAACTTATATAGTAAATCTGCTAAGGAGATTTTATTCTCCTTAGCTTTTTATTAGCATTGAAACTATTGAATAAATTGATCTATTCAAAGGAGGATTATAAACGATGACGATTACTTTATTTTTTACTCTATTTACAATTTGCTCTTCTGTATCTGGCCTACTAACACAGGCGATTAAACAAGTATATTTAAATGCTAAAAAACCATACTCAGCAAATATTATTGCTCTTATTGATAGTATCGTAGTAGGAGGTGGTGGTACTGCTTGTTCTTATATTCTACTTGGTAAGCAATGGGATTTAAATAATATTGTTTGTTTGATTTTAATGTGCTTTATTGTATGGATTGGCTGTATGATTGGATTTGATAAAGTATCACAAACGATTGCACAAATTAATAGTACTTCTGCTTTAAAGGAAGCAGAAAAGAAAACAAAATAACCATTGGAGGTTATAATATGGAAGAAAAATACTCTGGAAAGCCATCTATTATTTTAACACATCGTCCATTTTTCTCGATTATTGTTGCTTGTTATAATCCTCGAAAATATTTAAACGAATTATTAATTTCTATCGTAAATCAGCATATGGAAGATGATCTAGAAGTTATCTTATCTGATGATCATTCTCCAGAAAACTATGATGATATTGTTGCGACATATGATCATACAATATCAATTAAGAGAGTACAAACGGATTATAATTTTGCTCCTGGTAATACAAGAGAACGTGGTACTAAAGTAGCAATTGGAGAATGGTTATGCTTTGCAGATCAGGACGATAAGTTTATTCCAGATACACTTTCCAAAGTAAAGAAAGCGATTATTGAGAATAAAGAAGAAATATATGTTGTATCGAATTTCCTACAGGTAGACCCAAAAACGGAAGAAGTTATTAATGCTTATTATCACCCGTTAGGATGGAATCATGCAAAGTTTTATAATCTAGATCATTGCTGGAAGAAATATGATGTACACTTTAAGAAAGATCTTGTATCTCATGAAGATGTCTATATTAGTTCTCGCATGAATTGTATTATGGCAATGAACCATAGAGAACCATTATATGTAGATGAATATACCTATATCTGGTATACAAGACCAGAATCTTTATCCCATCGGAAATATATGAAAGATAAAAAAACTTATGTATTTCTAGAGAGATATTTACCAGATTATATTCGTTCTACTGGGGATGTTTATATTGGAGAATACGAAGCTGGTAGAATTACAAAACAGTATGCAATTGAAACAGCATCAGAGATTTTAGGATATTGCTATTTCTATATGCAGGGATTCATTTTTAATGATCCGAATAATTTCTTACGAGTGAATTTTGATTGGTGTAGAGGACAATTAATACGGGTCAAACAATTATATGGAATTACTAATGTAGATATCTGGAATGTAATGGCTGAAAAAGGAGCACAACGATATATGCAGATAGAGCATACAGCACATATCGGTGTTGGACCTTATATTCCGTATTTTACATTTATGGAATGGCTTGAAATCTTACATAAAGATGGAGAACCATATCCTACAGAACATGTATTATATACAAATCAGACAAATAAAAATAATCTGGAGGATGACGATTAATGCTATTAGAAATCATTAAGTTTATCTTTAGTAATTTTTGGAGATGGGTTGGATTTTTTCTTATCTTAGTTATACTTACGTCGGCAGTGATTGATTTAATTAAAGCAATCTTTACTGGAATTTCAAATTGCATATCTGCAAAGACTGGTTATTACCCAGATTGTCAATATAATGATTCTGAAGATACGGATTCTGATGAACCTGAGACTACGAATAACACAGAAAACTAAAAATATACCTGTACTCCTGTGAGTACAGGTATTATATTTAATATTCATTTATAGAAGGCGATACAATACTTGAAGGCTTTATATTAATTGCAGACTGATTTGAAATGAATCCTTTTGCAAAGTAAGGCGCTGGTATCATTTTAAAATCCCAAAACTTACAGGTTACAGATTTTGTTCCATCAGAATAGGTATTGATTCTAATAGAAAATTCCTTATATGTGGACACATCAATCGTTGTCTTCCAAACACCAGGGGCAATCCAGTTATTGGAATGATAACAAACGGCTGAATCAAAAGAACTTGCACTAGTTCCAGTTGTTTTAGATAGATAATACCAAATAGTAGCCTTTCCGTCATTTGTTGTTGAATGTCCATGTGAAGGAGACCAAGCGGGACTTACTTTAGCCATTAAATAAAATGTGTTTCCAAGATTTGTCGGCAAAGTAATTTTATTAGTAATCACTTGTATAACATCAGTACTAGTACCAGTAAGTACATATGGATTTGATTGCGTATACTGTTTTAAACTATCATACAATAAATTATGTGCATCTGGATCATCAAATGATGCATTGATAATATTTCCAGTCTTTTGGAAATTAATACTCATAAGGATAACCTCCTATTAAAACTCATAAACAAAAATTCCCACTCTATTATTATAGAGTGGGAATCTTATATTTTCAAATTCTATTATTCAATATTAAGCAAATACAAATGAAATGCATCCATTTGTAGCATCATAATCAATGGAAGCACTAGAAGTAGCAGTACTCCAAGATCCAGCAGCTTTAATAAGAGTAATACCAGTATTATTGCTCTTACCAAGAATACCAAGATGTCCACCTTTATTAAAGTCACCAATATAAACATCGTCGCCAACAGCATTAGCAATATTGTTTGCAAAGTTCAGTGCTCCGCTCATCGTATCACCACTTCTCTTGATATATTCACTATGAGAATGGCTAGATGCAGCAGCACCAACCGATGCAGCAGTGATATTGATAGATTTTGCTGCGGAACCATCATAAGCACCTTGGCTGGCACCATTCAAACTAATGGTAATTGCATTCGGGTTCTTAAGTGCAGAATAGGTAGTATTATTATCCGCAGTATTAAAACTTGTAGTAGAACCATTACCTTTAGTGATAGTAACAGTATGTCCACTATAAGTAACAGATTTGACATAAGTACTATTAATATTATTACCAGCACTATCATTGGTAGCTTTACCAGAATTACCAGCGTTTGTTGCATAAGCAACAGTAGAGGCACCTGCATTAATACTAAATGTAGTACCAGAAAGAGTTAATCCAGTACCAGCACTATAAGTAGTATTAGTATCAGTATCTTGTGTGGTAATTGAACCAGTAGTACCGTTACCCTTGGTATAAGTGATAACTCTTCCATTTACACTAAGAGATTTAATATAAGTAGTATTGATATTATTACCAGCAGAATCATTGGTAGCTTTACCTGCAGAATCAGAATATCCAGCATTATTAGCTTTTACGTCACTCGGAGAATGCCAAGTACCATCGCCTCTAAGATAAAATCCAACTTGTGCTGTAGTAGGAGCAGGAACCAATCCATTACCACCAGCAGTTGCAGTAGTAGCACCTTTGAAATTATTATAAGTAGTATTGCTATCTTGCTGATTAAAACTAAATGTTGAACCATTCTGTCGTGTAACAGTAAACGTAGTCCCGCTTCTAGTAATATTACTAATACCATTACCTGCGTTGGTTGCATAAGCAACGGTAGAAGCACCAGCATTAATACTAAATGTAGTACCATTTAAACTTAATCCAGTACCAGCATTATATGTTGTATTGGTATCTTGTGTAGTTATTGTACCAGTAGCACCATTACCCTTAGTATAAGTAATTGTTCTACCAGATACACTAAGAGATTTGATATAAGTGGTATTGATATTCTGACCAGCAGAATCGTTTGTTGTTTTTCCTGCAGAATCAGCATACCCAGCATTATTAGCTTTTACATCGCTCGGAGAATGCCAAGTACCATCACCTCTAAGATAAAGTCCATCTTGTGCTTTAGCAGGAGCAGGAACCAATCCAGATCCACCAGCAGCTGTACTAGTAGCACCAGCAAAGTTATTATAAGTAGTATTACTATCTTGCTGGTTGAAACTAAACGTACTTCCGTTCTGCCGAGTAACAGTAAACGTAGTCCCACTTCTGGTAATATTGCTAATACCATTCCCAGCATTCGTTGCATAAGCAACAGTAGAAGCACCAGCATTGATACTAAACGTAGTTCCAGAAAGAGCCAATCCAGTACCAGCACTATATGTGGTGTTTGTATCAGTATCCTGAGTCTGGAAAGATCCAGTAGCACCGTTACCCTTGGTATAAGTAATTGTTCTACCAGATACACTAAGAGATTTGATATAAGTCGTATTAATATTCTGACCAGCAGAATCATTGGTAGCTTTATCAGCAGAATCTGCATTCGCTGCACTTGTAACCTTTGTACCAACAATAACACCACTAATATTAGCCCAAGTGCCATCGCCCTTCAGATACATATCTTTTTGAGCTGTAGTAGGAGCCGGTACAAGACCATTACCACCATTTGCAGAACTAGTAGCACCTTTAAACACATCATATGTAGTATTGGTATCTTGTGTGGTGATCGCTGTAGTAGATCCATTTCCTTTGGTAAAGGTAATTGTTCTACCATTTACAGAAAGATTTTTGATATAAGTATTATTAATATTATTACCAGCACTATCATTAGTAGAGCTATCAGCACTAGATGCATGAGCAACTGTAGAAGCACCAGCATTAATACTAAATGTAGTACCACTTAAACTTAAACCAGTACCAGCATTATATGTCGTATTGGTATCTTGTGTAGTTATTGTACCAGTAGCACCATTACCCTTAGTATAGGTAATTGTTTTACCAGATACTGCTAAGTTCTTAATATAAGTAGTATTAATATTCTGACCAGCAGAATCGTTTGTAGCTTTACCAGCAGAATCTGCGTAACCAGCATTATTAACTTTATATCCTGCTACATTAGAGCTATCAACAATAGTCTTCCATGCAGTCCAAGAAGTAGAATTACAGAATCTAAGATATTTAGTACCATTGGTATCAACCAGTTCTTGAGTATAGAATCCTTGAGCCGAACGATAAGTATATACACCAAAAGCATCAACACCAGAAGGTTTATTTGCTACAGTATTGCCTCCACCACCATATAAGAACTGAACGCTATTACTCTTGTAATCATTCAGATCTTGATTGGTTAACTGAACAGATTCAATACTGGTATGTGTATGAGCGCTAGGAGTATATGTACTAGGCTTACCAGATACATTACCCCAAGCAACAGCGTTAGCACTACCAGCAGTTTTCGCATAAGTTGCAGTAGCAGCATTTGTAGCATTATCTGCATTACTAGCTGTCTTTGCATAAGCCGCAGTGGACGCATTGGTTGCATTCGATGCATTGTCAGCAGAATCTGCATGGCTAGCATTATTAACCTTTACATCATTCGGAGAATGCCAAGTACCATCTCCACGAAGATACATACCAACTTGAGCAGAAGTAGGTCCAGGTACAAGACCAGGTCCACCATTTGCAGAACTAGTAGCACCTTTAAATGCATCATATGTAGTATTGGTATCTTGTGTCGTAATAGCTGCAGTAGCACCATTACCTTTAGTAAAGGTAATTGTTCTACCAGATACACTAAGAGATTTGATATAAGTCGTATTAATATTCTGACCAGCAGAATCATTGGTAGCTTTAGTAGAGTTAGAAGCACTAGAAGCATAATCTGCAGTAGAAGCATTATTGACTTTAGTACCAGTAATGACGCCACTGATATTAGCCCAAGTACCATCACCCTTCAGATACATACCAGTTTGTGCCGTTGTAGGAGCGGGTACAAGACCATTACCACCATTTGCAGAACTAGTAGCACCTTTGAAATTAGCATAAGTAGTATTATTATCAGCAGTATTGAAACTTGTAGTAGATCCATTACCTTTAGTAATCGTAACAGTATGTCCGCTATAAGTAACACCCTTTACATAAGTACTATTAATATTATTACCAGCACTATCTTTAGTAGAGCTATCAGCACTAGATGCATGAGCAACCGTAGAAGCACCAGCATTAATACTAAATGTAGTACCACTTAAACTTAAACCAGTACCAGCATTATATGTCGTATTGTTATCTGCTGTTGCAAACGAGCTAGTAGAACCATCTTTCTTAGTGATAGTAACAGTATGCCCGCTATAAGTAACAGAAGAAACCAAACTATTGGTAGCATTGGTAATCTGCGTATTCGTTTCAGCCTTGGTATAATAATTACCAAGATCTGCCGTAGTCATACCGATTTTTTCGTAGTAATCGGTAAGCCAAATATATTCCTCATACTTAGTATCAGAATCTCCGCTAGCATAAGGAAGGAAATATACAGTATGATCTGCACCGGTAGTAGGAAGAGAACCACCCTGATCAATAACAACAATCTCAAAACTATTAATCTTACCAATAGCAGTTTCGAGAGTTGACTTAGTCTGAGCAACAAGATTTGTAATTGCTGCTCTAGTCATAGTACCATCTGTAGAAGTACCAGAAGAAGCATATAACTTCGTCAGACCAGAAGTTGTCTCTGTACCAGTAACATAAGTCGTATTATTATCAGCAGTATTAAAAGTAGAAGTAGCACCATTACCTTTAGTAACCGTTACAGTATGTCCGCTGTAAGTAATCGACTTAATATAAGTAGTATTAATATTCTGACCAGCAGAATCATTCGTAGCCTTACCAGCATTAGCAACGTTATTAACAGTAAATGCTGCAGTATCACCATTACCCTTGGTAACAGTAACCGTTGCATTAGAACCAGTAACACCCTTTACATAAGTAGTATTAATGATCTGTCCAGCAGAATCTGCAGTAGCAGTAGCAGCATTATCTGCTCTACTAGCATGATCAGCCTCAGAAGCATTATTGACTTTAGTACCAGCAATAACACCGCTGATATTAGCCCAAGTACCATCACCCTTCAGATACTGATTTGCATTCGCAGTAGTAGGAGCGGGTACAAGACCGGGTCCACCATTTGCAGAACTAGTAGCACCTTTAAACGCATCATATGTAGTATTGGTATCTTGTGTCGTAATAGCTGCAGTAGCTCCATTACCTTTGGTAAAGGTAATTGTTCTACCAGATACTGCTAAGTTCTTAATATAAGTAGTATTGATTGCTTGTCCAGCAGAATCAACGGTAGCAGTAGAAGCTGCTTTAGCATAATTTGCTGTACTGGCATTACTTACATTATTGACTGTAAATGCTGCAGTAGATCCATCTCCTTTAGTAACAGTAACCGTTGCATTAGAACCAGTAACACCCTTTACATAAGTAGTATTAATGATCTGTCCAGCAGAATCTGCAGTAGCAGTAGCAGCGGATGCAACGCCATCTACAATAAATCCTGCTGTAGCACCATTACCCTTAGTGATTGTAACAGTAGCACCAGCTCCGGTAACACTTTTTACATACGTAGCATTAATATTCTGGCCAGCACTATCTGCGGTAGCAGTAGAAGCAGATCGAGCATAGGAAGCAGTACCAGCATTGGCAACGTTGTTGACAGTAAATGTAGACGTAGCGCCATTACCCTTGGTAACTGTTACATTAGCATTAGAACCAGTAACACCCTTTACGTAAGTCGTATTGATATTCTGACCAGCGGAATCTACCGTAGCAGTAGATGCACGATCAGCATTGGAAGCGTTATCTACTTTGACATCACTAGGATATCTCCAAGTACCATCACCTCTCAGATAATAACCCGTCTGACTGGTTGTCGGTGCAGGAACAAGGCCATGTCCACCATTCTTTGCAGTAGTAGCTCCTACAAAGTCATCATACTTAGTATCGTTATCCTGTGTATGAATGGAGAATGTAGATCCATTACCACGAATAAAGGTAACCGTCTGTCCATTTACCGCTGCATCATCGATATAATTCGAAAGATTATTTCCAAGACTATCCTGATTGGCCTTTGCAGCAATACCATCAATCGGAAGTTTATTATTTAACTCTGAAGTGATGAAATCTTGAGTAACGCTACCGTCGGTGTTCTTTCCATAGGTTCCATAGAGTTTAGAAATACCAGCCTTTGCATCAGTAGCCTGACCATAGGTAGTATTATTATCTATAGAATTAATTACAATATTTCCACTAGTATCTGTTGTAACAGTTGTTGCTCCAGATCCTTTAATAGTATGAGAAGAACGAACTTTGCCGTCTTCTACAAGATTAAGATTTACACTCCCATTACCAAGTGCAGTTGTCGTATCTGATGTTGAAGTACTACTATTTGCAACAATATTTTTTGCTTCGTAATGAGTATTCGTAGGAGCAAATAATTCGGTTGTTTTACCATCGATAGTAACAGAACCGATATTTGTGCCACTCGAAAGCTTTTGAGTAACAGCAGTCTTATTTGCACCACTAGAAATCGCATCTATCTTTGCTTTATCTGCTGCAGACATTAAGCCAGAAGCAGAAGAAGTTGCATTTACATATGTGGTATCTTTTGCTGCAATATTAATAGATTTATTGTTATTATTAAATGTCAGAGTGACATTGCTACCAGCAGTAACTTTTAAGGTATCTCCTGTACCAGTAGCAGAAACGCTCTGTGTATTTCCATCAGAAATTGTAGAAAACGCACGATTCGTAAACGGCGTATTTGCAAGCAAAGTAATTGCTTGCTTTAATCCTGCAATTTGGGTTGCCAGAGATTGGCCAGATTTTACACTATTGATGACATCTTTTGCAGATGTACCGGTATTACTTGTAAATGTGACAATCGCATTTGTAACTTCGGTATCTGTATCACCAAGAGCATAAGGAAGACTGGAATAAGGTGTCTTACCATCACCAATCTTAATCTTAGAGTGACCTGTTCCAACACCAGTGGACGGTGCCTCTACAAATAGTTCGCCTTTTCGAAGTACAATCGATGATTTAGAAGGGTCCTTCATTACATCAGTTGTAGCTCTATGAGGCAGAAAATATTTATTAACTGTACTCATATACCGTCTCCTTTGCAAAGTCTAGAAGTACTTAAACATCATGATTTATTAAGATGTTTTGCCCGTTCACATATACATTTTTATTATCATAACGACATTCGGATAATAAATTTAAGGAGATTAAAATACCATGGTAAATCCAATATATTATTATGATATTGACTTTAGTCAATTTGAAGATATTGCATTATTAAATAATGACAGTTGGAAAACTTATACATTCTTTAATAAACCAGTACCAAGAGTATCTGATATTCTTTCTATGACATCAGATAATGGATATTTGGTAGATTGGGCTAGTAGAATTGGAAAGAAATCAATTGAAATTCGGGATAATGCTTTAGCAGTAGGCACAGCAGTACATGAACGAGTAGAACGTTATTTGACAACCGGAAATGGAACTAGGCTGGGAAAACCATTTGAGAATTTCCGTTTGGCAGAACAAGCAGAAAATGCGTATCAGAGTTTTTTAACTTGGTATCGTTCTATGAAAGATTATGGATTTACGTTTAAAGTTCATGCTATCGAAAAGTCGTTTTCTTGCCCTTGGTATGGTGGTACAACAGATTGTATTTTAGAATTAAAGAGAAATCAATTAGATAAGATTTATATTGTAGATTTTAAAACCTCTAAATCAATCTCTATTACCTATTGGCTTCAAGTATATGCATACTATTATGCCTTAATGTATAATAAATATGTATTAGGAGACTCAACAATACCCGAGATTGATGGTTTAGCAATTTTGCGTTTATGTAAAGATTCGAATCATAAATATGAGTGGAGATATCTTGATTTTAAAACAAATCAATCTGAAATTGATATAATAGCAAAGAGTTTCTATAATATGATTGAATGGTATTATTCGTGGATGCAATTGAAAGGAATATAAATATGAATAATGGGATATTCCTTGGAATACTTGAAGTGATATCCGTTTTTCATAAAGAAATACTGGAGATGTCTAAAATCAAGAGTCCAATTAAAAAGCATTTTAAGAAAAGAAAACTAAAGAGAGAATTATATCAGATTCAAAAAGCAATCGATAAATTTGGTGCATTAAATGTACTACCAATGCAAGAGCTCAAATCTTATCTACAGTATATTTATGAAAATTATCAAAACAATAGAGTATTTGACCATTGTATTGGAATTAATTTAATCGGAAACGAAACATACCGAGCAATGTTTGAATGTATTTTATATCGATCAGAAGTCAAACCAGATAAAGTTTGTGTAGAAGTTTTTATTCCTTCTAATACAATTCGCTATCACTATATAAAAAATTCGATTCGAACGACAACATATGCAGAGACCAATGTAGAGAATTTATTTATTGATCATATGAAATCGGAAGATGAAATTTATACCAATGCTCGTAAGATACAAGACCAAAAAGCTAAAACAATCTCTGTATTTGCTCGTACCATACAAGCAGATATTTATGAACTCTTGCAAAAGAAGATTCGTGGTGAAGAAGAATTACTAAATGAATTTTGAATTATATACTATAAAAATGTAACGGTGGTTAATCATTTAAGAAGGCTAATATGGAACGTGGACTTTTTATTGCTGCTCATATAGCAGACTTACATTTCTCAGCATTTGAAGCAAAGAAACAATATCAGATTTTACGAGAACAATTTATTTCTGTAATAGATCAATTACCAAGACTGGATTTGATCTCAATAGACGGAGATTATTTTGACCATAAATTGATGGGTTCTAGTGAAGGTATTTATTATGGAACTCAACTCATGGATGATATTATCCATGTAGCACAAAGACATCATAGTACAATATTAATGATTCATGGTACATTCTCCCATGATGCTGATCAATTAAAGATTTTTTATCATTTACAGAATAATCCAGAAGTTGATATTCGTATACATACTGGATTAGCAATGGAACAAGTTGGGAATGCACGTATTTTGTGCATTCCTGAATTATATGGACTTGATGAAAAAGAGTATCAGCATTATTTACACCAATCTGGTTATTATGATATGGCATTAATGCATGGTACTTTTGAAGGTTCTGTTTATGGCAATAATGTTGGACAAGGACGTTTGTTTAATATTCATGACTTCAGTAATTGTAAAGGCTTTATTATAGCAGGGCATGTTCATCATCCTGGATGCTTTGAAAGCTATTTCTACTATTGTGGCTGTCCTTATCGATATAAATTTGGAGAAGAAGAGTCAAAGGGATTTCTTATTACCATACAGGATCTTGATACCAATCGTCATTATTGTCATTTTCAAGAAATCATATCAGATACATATACAACACTTCAGCTGGATCATGTTCAAGACAAGAATCCACAAGTGTTGATAGAAAGAATCAATGCTACAAAAATCGAACAGCATATTGATTTTTTGAAAGTAAAATTCAATTTCCCAATGGATGGTGCTGATAAGACGATCATTCAGAATTATTACAGAACCAATCCATGTATATTTGTTGAGTTTATGTCAAATATGGAGGAGAGAATTTATCATGAAAAAGAAGCTTCTCAGAATACAATTGTCGGAGATCAATATAGCTTTATTTTAGATAATAAGATTTCTGATATTGAGAAATTTGTTACTTTTGTAAATATGAAGGAGGGAAAGAATATAATATCAGTAGAAAAGTTAAAAGACATCTTAAGTACCGATTTATAATTAATTTACTACTAGTACACTAGTAGTAATATCAATAAAATTTTTTATAAATCGATTCAAACAAGACTATAATACTGATATGAAAGGGGTAGTAATCTTGATTATAGAAAAACAAAAATCCGAACTTGCAAAACGGCAGAGAAGAAATGTTTCTGATAAAGTTACTCTTAATATTCCTTTACGTTCATTTACGATTCTTTGTCGTTATACTCTAACAATATCTCCTTATATTCGAATGACGCATCTTAATAATCTCAGAAAGTTTATGGTAATTATTGATCCTTCTGTTTATGAGAATGATCCGAATAAAAAGCATAGAGTTGAGTTTATTAAGAAAGCGCTTGAAGCGAGATTAAAGTATAGTCTTACTGATGTAAATATGATTCTGGACCATGTATTAAGTGGTCTGGATTTTGTTCCTGATTTTATTGATGTAGAGCATGTGGATAAGTTTATCTTAAATAGTGCAGAAACCAAATGGGCAAATGGTATGATAGAATATAATCTCAAATATGCATTTGCTTATAAAGCAGCACCACAGTTTTTGGATGTATGTACTTCAATTACCAAATCAGATTATGATGGACGTGGAAATTTATTGGAGAGATTTGAAGATCTGGTAAATGATACTCACAATAAGTTTCGAAAATCTGAAGTCTCTACGAATAATATTGATATGGTATTCAGTCTTCGTAATGGACAGTTTGAAGAGGCCGTTAGTGAAACTTATGATATGCTGACCAACCCATCTCGTAAATTAATCTGCGGGATGCAAGGATTAAATGAGATGATTAATGGTGGATTTGAATCTGGTCGTGTATATATGCTATTAGGAATTACCAATGTCGGTAAATCTGTTACACTATTAAATTTAATGTATCAATTAAAAAAATATAATACGCATTATAAACCAAAAGATCCATCAAAAACTCCTTGTATTGTTATGCTGACAATGGAGAACTCTGTCATTGAAACAATCGATCGTCTGTTTGATATGATCACAACAAGCTCTGGAATGGAGAATTTTACTAAAGAAGAGGTAATTCGTAAGCTCAGAGAAGAAGGAGATTTGAAATTGACAGATGAATCACCAATCGATATGATCATTAAATATAAGCCAAATCGATCTGTCGATACTTCCTATCTGTATGATATGTGTGAGGATTTTGAAGATGATGGTTATGAGGTAATTTGTGTAATCCAAGACCATGTAAAGAGAATTCGGTCAGCAGAATATACACCAGATATTAGATTGGAACTTGGTAATGTTGTAAATGAATTCAAATCTTTTGCATTGGAGAAAGACATTCCATTTATTACTGTATCTCATCTTAATCGAGATGCTGCTAGATCAGTAGAACAAGATAAAGCAAGAGCCACACCAACAGATATTACAATGCAATTGGGCATGAGTAATGTTGGAGAGTCTTTCTTAATGCTGGATAATCTGGATGTTGGTATTATTATTAATCTCGATTATGACGATGAAGGAAATAAATATATGGTATTCAATATGACAAAGAAACGTGTAAAGACGGATCTTACTTATATTGCACAGCCATTTGTTTATGGTAGCTCTATTAGACTTCTAGAGGATATTGGAACACCACCGATGTATAAGACATATCTTCATATGAATAAAACGATTGGTGGAAGAAAGCCTAGTATTAGAACAACCTCTTCTAATGTAATGGCAAGTATTAATGATGTAATATCGAGCTCTCATAATCAAGACAATACATTTAGTGATAATGTACAATCTACCAGTTATTTTGATGGACCAATGACTTCTGTAGATGATGAAGTGGATAAAGATCTTGATACAATGGATGATACTAGTGTACCAGAAATTACAAAGCCTACAGTGGTACAGCCAGTTTTCTTTATGAATAAATCTAATAATAAACTTGATCTAAATGATCTAGAAGAGATTAGAGAAGTTTTAGGTAGTCGTAAATAAACTACCTAAACTTCTCTTAAATTATATACTATATAAGTAATAAGAGGTGTATAATATGTATAATGAGGAAGAGAAAAAAGAAACTATTAGAGAAATAGAAAGACTATGTGAAGCTCTAAATAATTTTAAACAAGGTAAAAAATATCAAACAATAAGTTCACAATTTATAATTCATTCTATAAATGATTTTTTACAAAACGAAAACAAAACTAACCATGATGATCTTATATCATTGGATCTTAAATTAGTATTTCAAAAATATCCAGACTTTAATTTAGAAAAGTTATGTAGCTATGATTTTTGTAATAACTACTGCTTAAAATATTTAGATAATAATAGCGAAATAAATGACATAAAAAAAGGTGGGATTTAATGAATATAGATACTAGTTCAAATGAATCTTGGACAAGATCTATTTGTAAACGATTATGTGAAGATTTAAGGCTTTTTAAACAAGACAAAAAATATCAAACATACGAAAGAATATCGGAAATACATAGTAATACATATTTTTTATGGTTTGAAAATAAAAATAATAATAATGATTTTAAAAAGATAAATTTAACCGATATTTTAAATGAATATCCTGAATTTACATTAAATGAACTATTAAGTTATGATTTTTGTAATAATTATTGTAAAAAATACGTCGATAAAGATAGTGAGGTATTTTATATTACAGATAAAGGACAAGATATATGACATTATTTGAATTCTTAAATGAATTATATGATAAAGATTATAATCCTGATTTTTATCACGAACAAATGTTACTACAAGAATATGCTAAATGTAAAAATGTAGAAGAAACATTATCTCAATATAGACGTTTTTATGAGCATATTATTAAATGGTATTTTGCAGATACAAAGCAAAATATAAGTTGGATTAATACATGTTTTGATTGTTCCGATTCTTTTGCTTATGCTTATTATAAGGCATTTGTAGGAGCAAGATATAAAATTCCAGAAAATATGATTTTAAGAGCTTATGAATTAGGTGAAGAAGATGCTAATATTGCTTTAAAGAGTATGAATGTTACCACCGATAAAATTAGAAATCTTTTGGATGAAGATGAAAGGTTTAAAGATATTAAATTTCTTTTAAATCCTAATTTTATTAAAATAAAATTAATTTATAATATTGGTGGAAACACTATGCTAAGAAAAGAAAAAGAAAATCAAATTGAAAGAGAATATAATAATTCTTTGCGTCATAGAGATGAGATGAAAATAAATGCTAAATATGAAGAAATAGAATGGTAATAAATATCTGCTAGGATTTATATCCTAGCAGATGATTTAATTTTTCATTTCTTCAGCAGATTTTGCCATCCAACCATACTCAGCATTGTATATCTTGGATAACAAATCTTTCATGATCGATGTCTTTGGAAGATATAAATATTTTTTCTTGAAATTAAATTCTTTAGGATCACACATATCGTTACACATCATAATTAAAAAGTCTAATTGTGTGTTTCCGTATAGATCCCATGCTAATAGATCAGGATTGTATTTATACTTTACAATTTCATCATTAGAAAATTCAGTTACTTTTACACAATTTGCTTTAATCTCTGGTAAATAATTTTCTAATACAGAGCAATCCACATATGTATACCCTTGGATCTTATGCTTAATTGCAAAGGTATCATAAGTAAATTCATTAGAATTACCTTGGGATATAAACTGTTCCCAAGTATACGTTTCTTCTGGTTTAGAGGTAGAATTTATATAAGCCATTTTTGGTTTCCTCCTTTAATGTAATGTAAACCAAAAATGAAAAAGATACTATAATAATGGTAAAATAATATTACTGCTATTACAATAGTATAAAAGATAGTATTTTTGGAGGTGTTAGGACATGGCATTGACAAATCTTAATAATTACGGATATTATCAGGAACTCGCACAAAAGGGGACACAAATAGTTTATGTAAGTAGAGATATTAATGACTCTAATATTGATACTCATTTTGACAATATCTTGGCTATTTTTGATGATGGTATAGAGACAGATTTTGTTCAGCATATGAAACTTCATCTTGTGTTTAGACATGGTGAATGCGATATGTATATTGAACAGTATCTGTTTAATCTAATCTTTTGGCCATTGATTACAAGATCAAATTACGAAATTGATACAAAACATATTATATTTGAGCCAGTCGTCAAATCAGATTGGATGATTAAGTATATCAATAAATTCTTTATACGAAAGAACTTAATGAAGATGGATCGAATTGTAATGAATCAATCCATTGATCGTTGCATTAATAAATTCATCAAGCTTCAAAATTATCAGATGTTCTTTGCCAACAGTGTCGATTTTGATGACACGATTGAATTGATGAATAAGTATAAAGAATTTAATGATACAATGCATGTAGATTTAACTGGTATTCCTATGCAGGATATTAAAGAGTATATCATGAAGAATGCCAGAATTCAGGAAAAATATATTACTGCACCTGATTCGGTACATAATCAAAAGTATGCATTTCAGACAGGAGAAGGTACAAATTTAAAGCAGTATGCCGAAGTCTGTGTTGCGATTGGAGCAAAGCCTGATGGACAAGGTGGTCTGTTTACTCATCCGATTAATCATAGTTTTATCAATGGTGGTTTACAATCTATCGAAGACATTGTAATAGATAGCAGTATTGGTCGTATTGCACAGATCATCAGTAAACAGAATGTTGGTCAATCTGGTGCATTTGCAAGAAGACTTGGATTAAATAATATGGATTCTTTCCTGAATCCAGATCCAAATTATTCTTGTGATACAAAGAATCTAGAAGAGGTCTATATTAAAGACGAAAAGATTCTTAGTATGTTTGATTTGAGATTTTATCGTTTTAAGATAGATGGACCAGAGTATCTCTTAAATGCAGATACAGATAAGAATTTAATTGGGAAGACATTACTGTTTCGCTCTCCGATTACTTGTGCTTCTGCAGCAAAAGGTTATGGAATCTGCTATCGTTGTTATGGATTACTAGCATATCTAAATAATGATATTAATATTGGACAGATTGCCGCAGAACAGTTGTCTGCTAAATATACACAAAGACTGCTGTCAGCGAAGCATCTTCTTGAAGCATCAGTTGTTAAGATGAGATGGCCACAAGAATTCTACGACTTATTTACAGTAGAATATGATCGTATTATCTTAAAAGAAAATGGAGATTATCATAAGTTCAGACTTATTATTGATAGTGATGATATCAATGATGAGGATGAAGGTTCTGATGAAGATGATCCTCAGATTGAAACGGATGAAGATAATAATGATTATGTCTATAGTTTTAAAGTAAAATATCCTGATGGACATATTGTCAGTATTGGCACTGCAGAATCTGATCCGATCTATTTTGATGATGATCTTGTAGAAATCATGGAAGCACAAGATACAAATGATGATGGTGTCTATGATATTCCATTAACTGATTTTATTGAGAAGAATATCTTCTATGTTGATATTCAGAATAATGAATTATCAAAGACAATGAAACAGATCAAGAATCTGATTGATAATAAAGCTTCGATCAAAATGCATGATCGCAATACATTATTGAGAGACTTTATTGCTTATAATCTTGCAGGTGGAATTAAGATTAATAGTGTGCATTTTGAAGTATTGATTTCGAATCAGATTCGCAACGCAGATGATATTATGCTTCCTCCAGATTGGGAACAGAAAGATGCGCCTTATCAGTTAATTAAATTGGAAGATGCAATTACAAATTCTCCTAGAATTGGTGTAAGATTACAGGGATCTAAATTAAAGAAGACTTTAATCAATGCATCGGATAAGGGAATTTATAAACCTTCTAATCTGGATGTATTCTATATGGAGCGTCCTCAGGATTTCATCAATCCAAAGCTTGTTGATCGTTCTCATGATGTTCCAGAAAGAAAGATTATTAAACCTGTATACTTTACAAAGAAGGATACAGACAAGAAGTAAAAAAGAGATAGAGGAGTCAATATAAGACTCCTCTATTTTTTATAATTGGAGGAATAATATATGAGTAATGTCTATGTGAGAAACTCATGTATAAAGATTACAAATTATCATTTAAAACAAGCACCAAAACTAGAAAGCTGTTTTACAATATGGGAGCCATTATATCATCGCTATCAACCTTGTGGAATTTACTATGATAAAGAAGAACAATCTCTCTATGTACCGAGAGGAATTGATATCTGGTATGTAAAGAAACACGTTGGAGCAAAAGATAGCTATACGGAAAGGCCAAATCCTTATAAAGAAATTGATCATATTTTGATGAAAGCAGCACCAAGAGATGATCGTCAAGTACAAGCATTGCAGTTTACTTGTGGGATTGGCCAAGAATATGAAGATAATTTCTATTTACCACAATTATCTGTTAATCTAAATACTGGTGTTGGAAAGACCTATGTAAGTATTGCTACGATAGGATATTATAAGATCAAATCTATGATTATTACCGGAAGTAATACTTTATTAAATCAATGGAAAGATAAGATCAAAGAATATACGAATCTAACAGATAAAGATATTCTATTCATTTCTGGTTCTGGTATGATGAACATGATCTTACAGGGGAAATCAAAATTAGCAGATAATGCCTCTATCTTTCTATGTACTCATGGTACATTACGATCTTTTGGTGATGAATATGGCTGGGATAAATTAAATGAAGTCTTTTTGAATCTTGGTATTGGAATGAAATTCTTCGATGAAGCACATCAGAATTTTGATAATATGTGTAAGATAGATTTCTTTACCAATGTATTTAAGACATTTTATGTAACCGCTACACCAGCAAGATCTGATTTTCGAGAGAATCGAGTATATCAGATTGCATTTAAGAATGTACCATATATTAATCTTTTTGATGAGAACAGCGATCCGCATACCGATTATTTAGCAATTAAGTTTAATAGTCACCCAAGTCCAAATATGGTTTCTCAATTTAAAAATGCCTATGGAATGGATCGAAATAAATATATTGATTATATCACACAGAATGAATATTTCTATATGGCTTTACGGGTGATTATGGACATCATAAAAAAGAATATCGGGTCTGGACGAGTATTGATGTATGTGGGTACGAATGAAGGAATAGAAAGGGTTTATAAGTGGCTCTGTGAAAATTATCCAGAGTATATTGGAGAAGTTGGCATCTTCACTTCATTGGTTTCCAGAGAACAGAAGATTGTAGAGAGAAATAAAAAGATTTTATTGACAACAACAAAATCTGCTGGTGCTGGAGAAGATATTAAAGGTTTGAAAATGTCTGTATTATTAGCAGAACCGTTTCGATCAGAAGTATTGGCAAGACAGACATTAGGACGTACCAGAGATAATAATACAATGTATATTGAACTGGTTGATATGGGATTTAATGCAACCAGAAAATATTATTATAGTAAACTTCCTACGTTTAATAGATATGCCGCTAGTACATCCGATACAATGCTGGATACCTATGAATTACGAGCTAGATCAGAAAAAATAATACAGAGAAGATCAGAACCAAGAATGAAGACAAATGCTCCTCGTATTATTAATCCGATTTATTTTAGAGATGAACGATTCTTTGATTATACACAAAGAGATCAGAAAGCAAATCAAAAACCAGATCCTAGTCATCCGATTAATCCAATAGAATGGTTGTAAACAACTATATAAATTCTATTATGGAGGGTAAGTTATTATGATTTTCAATATTATTATCATTGCTATTTTAAACTGTCTTGTATGCATTGTAGCAAATGATCATACTAAGATCAGAGAATTAAAAGATACGGAAAAATCTTATATAGAATCTCTAAATGAGAAGGTAAGGGAAGAATACACTAGAAAAATATTAGTAAAGTATCATACCAAAGGTATAGATAAAATGAGATCTTTTACCAACGGAGATATGATTGATCTCAGAGTATCGAAAGACTATGACTTAAAAGCTGGAGACTTTGTATTATTAGATCTTGGTGTGTCTATAAAATTACCAGATGGATTCTATGCAATTGTATTACCGAGATTTAGTACTTTTAAGAAATATGGTATTTTACAAGTGGGTGCCAATGTAATTGACAGTTCTTATAGTGGAGATGAAGATATCTGGATGATGCTTATATATGCAACTAGAGATATTCATATTGATAAGAATACCAAAATATGTCAATTTACTATAGTACCAAAGCAGATCTTTGGCATTAAAGAAGTACAGCATCTCTCTGATAAGAATAGAGGTGGATTAGGCAGTGCTGATACAAAGTAAGTTAATATAAGAAAAAATAAAAGGTGCAAGTTCTAGCTTGCACCTTCTTTCTCATTTAGTTTTTTAGTTTTCATCTTATTCTCCTGATCTATATTTAACGTCCCGATACAGGGACATAAAATATTATTTAAATATCACCTCTTACATTTAAGTAAGAGGTGATATTTAAATTATTCATTTAATGGATTTGAAATCAGATAAAGATAATCGTCGATACTTAAACCGTTACGAAGAGCTCTAATCTGATCTCGACGCTTAATTGCGTCTTGAACCCTTTTTTGATAAGCTCTGATAAAGCTTTTGGATATTCTTATCAGAGCTTATTCTATAGATACTTTGGTTGATGTACATAGATATCACCTCCTTTCTTAGCAGATTAATAGAATAACTTAATATTCTATTTGCTATATCACATATATAGTATATAATCGAAATATTCAACTTTTACTGGAGGATATAATATATGAATTCTATTGATATTAAATATCATGATTCTGATCTTGATAAAATAGAAGCAATACCAAATGGTGATATGATTGATCTTAGATCTGCAAAAGACTATGACTTAAAAGCTGGAGACTTTGTATTATTAGATCTTGGTGTGTCTATGAAATTACCAGAAGGATATTATGCAATATTACTTCCAAGATCTAGTACGTTTAAGAAATATGGTATTATTCAGACAAATAGTGTAGGAATTATTGATAATTCTTATAGTGGAGATAATGATATTTGGATGATGCCAGTATTGGCAATGAGAGATACTCATATCTCTAAGAATGATCGTATTTGTCAATTTACGATTTTACCTAAAGAAAGATTCACTCTTCACACAGTAGATCATTTGTCTTCTACAGATCGTGGCGGATTTGGCAGTACAGGAAGAAATTGATAAAAGGTATATAATTTTCTAAGTGTAAGTCTTGTATTTTGGAAAGATAAAAGAAATATCTAATAATTTTAAAGAGGATATATAATGGAAGATAATACAATTATGAATAATAATTCAGAAGATAGACAGAAATTTAAAGTAGTACATGATGCTAGTGTCGTTAAATCTGCTCCGAATATTAATTTTATAATTGGAATTAATATTGATCATAAAGGAAAACATCAATTATATAGTTGCAGATTAGTAACTGATGACTATAATGATGATATTTTATATGATAATCCAGATTTTTATCAGGTTACTGGATATGGTGCAACAAAAACTGAGGCTATAGAAGACTTTAAGAATAAGATTCGAAAAGTGATTGAAATAAACCAGAATTATATTGAAAATCTTACTAAAAAGCTTTTTAGTAATAAAATAATTGATGCGGATTTTGTTGCTGTTGATTATAATATGAAATATATATACGATAAAGATGGAGAAATAATTCATACTACACAATTTGACTAAGATAAAGATGTGTAAATATTATCTGGTAGATTACAATCTACCAGATAATTAATTTAAAGTGTAAATGAAGATTTTAATATGGTTACAAAATATCTTGAAGAATTAACGACATCTGTTCTAATTATAAAAGAATATTAATATATCAATTAAGTCAAATAGTATAAGTACTATTACTTCAGCAAGATATGGCAAGGAACAAAGTAAATAAACGCTGTAGGCTTATATAAGCCTACAGCATATTTTATGATACCGATAATGTAAAACTTGAATGACATATACCTATAATTTCAAGATCATCCCAAGCAGGAACAGTTATTGTAAAATTTTTACCAGAATTTGAAAATGTATGCGATGTAGTTCCAACGATATCCGATTTAGTACCACCATAAAAATTACCATTTGAATCTGAATTTATGGAATACCCATATATAGAATATCTTCCAAAACATATCATATTAATATTACTATAATCGGAAGAAGAAGTGAAAGTAACTTTTGTGGCAGTTGACTTATCACAATGAAATGATGCAGTAAATAATCCTTTTTGTCTACTGCTTGTCATATTATAAAATTCATTTGTTCTAATATTTGTATTAATGATACTTGTGTTAGACAATATATAAGACTGTAAGTCATAAGACTTACAGTCAATTATAATTCTATACAAAATATAACACAAGCAAAAATTATGTATTAGATAATCATAATGGAGCTAAAACAACATTTGGATATTCTCAAACTTTAGATTTCAACGATTGTCAATGGATCGGTGGGTGGAAAAACTATGAACTTCAAGCTTTGCCCAAAAGCGTGTTTCAAGGAGCTCTACTAGTTAAATCATTTTCAATATCATTAACGGGTTGGACCGCTGCTTCTCCTTCTTATATGCTGAGAATACAAGATACTTTAACTGCAAATGGTATTGCTGCTAATAAGGTATTAAGAATTGATGTTACAAATTACAATGGTAATTGGAAGAATTATAATTTTCAGATATATGGTGATAATATGTATATATTCTGTGATAAAAATGAAGATACAACAGCAACTTTAAGAGTAATTTATTTGCCATAATAAATATCTCTGTAGTACATATGTACTACAGAGATATTATTTAATAAGGCGTTTTATATGACTACTTCTATGTTCATTGACATCAAAATAAAGTAATTGAAATAGATACGATAAATAAAATATGTATGGAGGTATATAATATGATAACAACAAATAGAGATATCTATATTCCGCATAAATACTCTATGGTAATTGTTGGTGAAATTCATAGTGCTAATATGATAGATTATTATGATGAATTATTATATAGAGTAAAACCGGAATATTTTATATGTGAATTTGCTTATGAAGATATTGTTCTTACACAAAAAGAATTAGCAGATAGACTAGCTCATGCTACAAATGGAAAATTCTTAAAGAATATTCCAGATTATCAGGATAACTATGAATTCTATCGTTTAGCTTATAAGCATCATTGCAAGTTGATAGGATGCAATCCTTATCATATTAAACGATTTAAAACGATGGAAGAAGAGGATAAAGTACGTGAATCCTTTATGCTTAATAGAATTCAGCAATATGATAAATACAATTGTGTTGTTCAATTAGGAGACCATCATTTAAGATCAATTCCAATCTCTAAAGAATTTCTAGATTTTTGTGGAGATAGTACTGATGACAGAGGAATTGTAACTGATCTTACTGTAAGTTTCCCATCTCCAATTTTTGAGTACTATAAAGATAAATCTTTTGCTATGATTATCAGAGTAAAAGAAGAATATATTAATGAACAGAAATTTTTAGATTGTAAAAACGAATCTAAAGATTATTCTACTCTTGATAAAAATCATTGTACTAAAACTGGATTAAACTTTAATGTTTATGATATATATTCAAAGCAAGCAGAAACATATATTAATCAGTCTAGGAGATATGATGACAAATTAAAATCAGGATTAGATTATTGGAAAAAGAAACATACTAAAGTTGGAGAAATAGCTGTAGCGGATAATAGAGTAATAGGCTATATTTTAGTAACAAAAGCCGGCGAAATCACACCATTGTATGTATACGAACAATACAGAGGATATGGTGTTTCAAACAAATTACTCGAAGATGCTATAAATAATTATGGTGGAAATTCTCTTGGAGTTTATGCTGATAATCAAGTAGCCATTTATTTATATCAAAAATATGGATTTAAAATTGTAGATACAAAGACTTATGCAGATGGCACAAAAGTTTATATTATGAAACTAGAAAAATAATAATACTTTATTAACTTAAAAACCATATTATAAAGATATATATTTTAAAATAATATGGAGGAATATATTATGGATACAGAAAATAAAACTTCGTATCATCTTACTGATGAAGAACAGAAGCAGCTTTCTGAGATACTTGAGGAAGAAAATCAGAAAGATTTTGAAAGATGCGTTGAAGAGGAAAAGAAAGAACATCCCGAATCTGGATTGCCTACAATGATTGTGGAAACAAGGACAGATCCAAATACTGGTGAAACTGTTATCGGAAAAGAAATTGATGAACTTGATGACGAACTCACCGATGAATCTATCATGTCTAGATTTGGTAGTTCAATTGCTGCCGCAAACGGAAATGTTACTGCTACGATAAATGATATTCAGGAATACTTAAAGGAATCGAATATTGGTAATATTTCTCATGTATCTCTTGCAACGCAGTATGAACTTGTAGATCTCTTAAATAAATCTGCTAATGATCCAGATAGAATATTTAAAATGCGGGATCTTCCAGATGAAATCCAAACTGAGATTCGGAAGTTCTTTGGTAAGGTATTGGCACCAAGAGAAGTCAGCAGTTTCTATAATGATACTGCAAATGATTTTGTAGCAGGACTGAGAGCATCTGCTACGATTAATCGTACTCTTGATGAGTTTAATAAAGAGTCTAATAAATTATATACAGAGACTCAGGATGAAATCTTTCCGATGTTACAAGAGTATGAAGAGAATCGAGAAAAAGCATTAAGAGAAGCATTAAAGAAAGTTGATGATGATCAGGATAAAAAGAATGTAGAAGATTCTCTTGATGCAATGGCCGATGCATATTCATTAAAGCCGCTGATTGAGGTAGCTCCTAGAATTAAGATTAAGCATTTTGATCTTGAAAAGCCGAATAAGATTTATGAAGATATTCATTTCAAGTACCATAAAGATACAAGATATAATATCTATCGTCTTGATACCGCAGTGCCTCAACTTTCTACACATCTTTTCCAGAATCAGTTAATCGATGAAGCAGATGCTAATCAGATGAAATCTGCAACGATCTTCATGGTTGCCTTTGCAAAGTATTGTATGAATTTTAAACCTCAAGTTATTAAAGAGCATACGTTTATGTACTACGTATTATACAATATCTATCTCCTTAATGTATATCATGGAGAGTCTTATAATAAGTTTGCCCCTCAGTTTTTGAAGAATGTAATGGAAGTTGTGCAGAAATGTAACTGCAAGATCTAAGTATAAATATCCCTGTACTCTTTAGTAGAGTACAGGGATAAAAAATAAATCAATTATATACTATATATGTAATAATACTAGCGGAGTATATATGAATAAAAATATCAAACTGGCGAAAGGATGTATGATATACAAAGTGATTTAGATGGTTATCAAAAATATAAGAGTAATCTTGAAAGTAAAGGCTATAAAATATGAAAATGTCAAATATAATTATTAATCCATGGACAATAAATATATTTTGTGATTGTAGTACAAATTCTAAATTAGAGCGAATCACAAATACAGCTTATGGTGCAATTGCGTTTAATCAAACTACTTTAATTGATTCTGAATTTAGAATATTAACTGATAAAACGAGTAATTATGGCGAACTAAAAGCGATTAACCTCGGAGTAAGGTTAGCAAATAAAATCAGGAATCAGTACAGTTTCAATCGGTTTAATATTTTTTCAGATTCTTATATTGCATCATTTGGAATGAGAGATTATTGTAAGAAATGGATGGTAATCGATACAGGTTTATATAAACGATCAACGAAACAGATTGTAGCGTCTCAAAATGTATATATCGATACAATCAATATTATCGTAGAGAATAATCTACCAGTTACAATATGGGATCAAAAAGGACACGTAGATGTTCATGATCCAACGTCTATGAAAATTGCAAAAGAATTATTTGAGCAAAACAATTTTCACTATGCCGATATTGATGATGATTTTATGGTATATATCTCGTTAGGTAACAATGCTATCGATGACGCAAGCAGAAAATTTTTAAAAAGTACTTTTGATCAAACAAAGCAATACATAGAACCAGTATATTTCGTACCTCATCAGTACGAAAAAATGATTTCTATGTATGATCAGCTACAAAAACAAGGGGAGGAATTGTGCTGATTATGAATAAAAAATAATTCAAAAAGATACTATATAAGTGAGAATATTTATAGAAAGGAGCTGAATCATATTGTATATAAACGCAAATGGTGAATCTATGCCAGATTCAACATATATGCCAAACCAGAATCCATATGTTAATATGAGTCCTGGATATAATAGTGGAGGATTTATGAATCCTCCAGTACCACCAACTCTAAATGGAGATGGCGGATATAATATCAGTCAACCATCTATGCCGGGATATCATGACATAAATGATCCTTATGGCTATGGATGGGGTCAGCAAAATAATTATAATCCATATCAACAACCACAGCAGCAAATGTATAATAGTGGATGGTATAATCCGAATTATGGATATAATCCATATTATACACCATATCAACAACAGACGCCGTATTTTACTGGGCAATCTATTTATGCGAATCCGGGATATCAGAATAATGTTCCAGGATATGGAATGTATTATAATCCATATATGATGCAACAGCAACAGATGCAGGATCGGATTATTAATGTTCCTGGATTTCGGTTATCCCAGAACCCATTAATTACTCAGCAAGACATTGATCAAGTCCAGAAACTTTATATGGAGATGAATGATGAGATTGATGAAGCTGAAGAGAAAGGAGGATTTCAGACTCCATATAATTATAACGGATACTATGGATATAATAGTAATTATAATTGGGGAGGATGGAATACGTATTCCATCCAGCAAAAATATAATTCTCAGGTTCAAGAAATTCTAGATCGAGCAGAACAAAGAAGACTCGATTGGGAGAAAAGATTGCTGAGGACTTGTCACCACTACTTAAATGATGGGGTGACAGATGAAGAATCGGACAAATCCTTAGATGGATATCAGATTCGGATTCCTGGTGCACAGGTACAGGATGATTATCTATATGATTATCTGTGTACAGCAAGACCAGTACAGCCTTATGATAATCCATGGGCACAAAATTTCTTTGAGTTACAGTATCAGTATCGTATGATGGTTCCGGATACTGATAATATGAATGAGTTCTTTAGAGATCTTAATAAGGTAAGAATCTATGAAGAGTTCATCGATGAGACAAGCCGTCGTAGAGATCCTAATAGAGTCTATGATAGTGCTTCTTATCGTGCGTTAATTCGCAAAGCTAAAAGGTCTAGAGATGCATCTGGAATCTCCTTAAATGGAGATAAGTCACAGACCTTAATTGATCTGATGACACAACCCAAGGGAACAGTATCCCAGGAGCAGATCGAACACAGTATCTTAAGTGATATGGGTATCGATAAACTTGCTCACTTCGAAAACGGCACATTGACCTTAAATGATCCGCCGGATTGGGTTGGGAAGCGTCCTATTGTGGATGAAGAGATGGCAAACGTTCATGTCAAAGATCGAGATGCATTTCTCAAATCGATTTATACAAAAGATGGAGGTGGATGATGGATCGGTCATCAATCATAGATATGATGCAATCTAGAATCACAACTCCAGCAGATTTCAATTATGATAAACTGCAGGGACCTCCAATACTAGCATTAGTATCAGCTCAAGATGTTCAGGATTTACATTATATTGCAACGTCTGTAAAGTATAGTGGAAACCCAAGAAAGAAATATAAGGCGATAGACTCTATTATGAAAGCAAGAGGATTTAGCAAACTTGGTGCTGGAACCAATAGAGTTGTTTATCGATTTCTAGAAGATGATCGCTTTGTATTTAAAATCGCCGTTGACGACGTTGGGATGAAAGATAATCCCAGAGAGTTTCAAAACCAGATTGTTCTAAAACCATTCTGTGCAAAGACATTTGAAATTGATCCAACTGGAACAATAGCTTGTTCTGAACGAGTTCGACCAATTACCAATAGAGAAGAATTTGAAGCAGTAGCTAGTGATGTTTATGAAATGCTTACGACATATATTATTGGCAAGTATATCATGGCAGATATTGGTTCACATTATTTTCTAAATTATGGAATTCGTAATGGCTTCGGATGTGTTCTATTGGATTATACTTATCTATATGAACTTGATGGAAATAAGTTACATTGTACAGAACCAGATCCATTTGATCCATCAAAGCAATGTAATGGTATTATTGATTATGATGCTGGATTTAATAAACTCTATTGTCAAAAATGCGGCAAGTGGTATCGGGTTCAGGAATTAGCAAAGATTCCTGAATTTAAAGATATAATAAATAGAAGGAGTGAAAATAAAATGGATGTAATTATCAGAAGAGGAAATGACATTATTCAGCATGTAGGTGAGACTAAAGAGGATGCACCTTTTAAATCTACAACTAAGTTTGAAAAGCCTGCAGAAAAAATCGAGTATAGTAACTCGATTAAAGTAAAAATTACAAGAAAACCGGTTCAGAAACATGTATCAAAGAATCCACAGACTCATTATCAGCAGAGGTCTGAAACGCCAAAGTTCGAGACAAAGAGTGATGGTGAGTTTAAATTAAAGAACAATAGAGATACAGGAGTACAGCAACATAATAACACAAAGCCGGTTTATAATAAGCCGAACACTAATAATATTCAAAGAGGCGTTGTTAGAACTGCATCAGAACCAGTAAAGGCTGATAATATCTTTAATCCGGATGTACAGTCGAAAACAAAGACTCCTCATTTTAAACGTGTGAGTTTCAATGCTAAATTTGAAACTTTAACCGTTCAGGATGATAAGAACAATCGTTTTGTAATTGAGTTAAAGGAGCATCCTGATATTATTCAGCAGATTGTAGAGGGATCAGAATATTTTAAGAATATTTTATCCATGAAGCAGTCTGCATTTGACTCATTAAAAAAGAATAATACCGATCTGAATGATCAGATTGAAAAATTGACTGAAGAGAATAAGACTCTTCATGAAAAGGTTGAAAGTGCTGATGATAAGAAAGAGGAATCTTACCAGAATGCACAGAATCGAATTAAAGAATTAGAACAGCAGATTCTGGATATGAAGGAAAAAGAAACAAAGGTTCCTCAGTATGGTAAAGAGGAAGAAGAGTTTCAGTATTCTAAATATCCGAATGTCATGTTTACCAATGGTGAAGTGACAACATTAAAGAAGATTGGTAAGACTAAAGATGATGCTGATGACCATAAGATATTAATCTTATCTGATGGAGATATTGATAATGCGGCTGCTGATGCGGATGGAAATATAGTGGCAATCGCCACAATCAATGGTATTTTAGTTGATAAGTTTGATCAGCTAAAAGAGTCTGAATTAATTACAAATAAAGAGGAGGATGATGAGAATTGATTCCGATTTTAACCGGACAATTCCTAATAACTGATAATCGATCAGAAGTCATGAATATGATTTCGAGCAATGCTCCAAATCTAAGAGTGATGGATCTAGAGGAAGAAGCATCACTTCCTCTAGATCATCCTATGGTCGTAAACGGTATTCCATTATTACCACCAGTAGATAGTATTATTGCAGAACAAGATGGAAATGCTCAAGCATATTTTGGTTTCTATTATGATCGTCTTGGAGAACCAGAACAAGAAGATTTCATGACTGCAATTATATGCTATCTGTGTAATGGCGGGATAATGATTGGGTTTGTCCCAGATTTAAAATTCGTTATGCCAAATATGTTGCGGAGAGTATTGGATGCTAGATATGGAATTCGCATTGGTATGTATCCAATGGAGCAAACTCTCTATAATTATGATTATGCACATATCTGGTTATGGAAAATGTATACGGTCGGATTTATAGATGCCAAGATGTATCTTAAACTGTTTCCGGTAGAACAACATATACCAGATTATGCAATTTCAAAATTAATCTATGATACCAATGTATATGGAACAGATTATAATGATAAAGTACAGACATTAGAGAGAATCAAAAATCGAATGAAAGTACCGAATCGTTGTATTGTTCCAGTCTATAGCATTGCTAGTAAACTTCCTACTGGAATTTTACCGGATGTAAAATAAATAAGTACTAGGAGGATTTGTATATCCTCCTAGTATTATTTTTTTCAATTATATACTATATAAATGAATAAAGGATGAGAATGGAACACTATAAGGAGGTTAAAGAGTTTGTGATAAATTAAATTTAGCATAGAATGGTTTGCTGCTAAGCAATAAACCATTCTTAAAAAGACAACCAAACAACATGATATATTTAAACATTCTCATCCTTTATAATAAGATGTATTGTAACAAATTTATTTTTAAATTTAAGAAAACCTCTGTATAAAAGGAGAAACTAATATGTTAATGTATGGACCTGCAAAATCAATTCAATATATAGAACGAGAATGTATTATTTATAATTTTAATAGTTTGGTAGAGGGATATCAGAAATTATATCTAATTCCACCAAATAATCTTGGAGCGACAAATGCATATGAGTTTGATTGCAACTATATGCATTATATTTTAGACATAGATGCAAATTTTATTGAATTCATGAAAATCATGGTACCGCTGTATCAAAATACATCAGATGTATATTTGATTATTGATGATCAAGAGTTATGGGCTTTAGAGGTTATTGATAGTTTAATGAAATTAATTCAGCAAAGATATGGTATCAATGGAGTATTGATTGAATCAAAGGATGATTATCTGGAAGCAAATGATGATTACTTTGATCCATTCTTTGGTATCAATAATATGGATGGAGATTCACAACGATATCAAGAGATTTATTATCGAGTAAATGGTGGAAAGGTGAATCTGGATGAACTATAATGAATAAACTATATGAGCAAGAGCAATATACATCAGAAACAAGATATGTGTTTGGATCAATTATTTATGAATATGATATTCGACAAGCAAATATTAATATTCTATATTCTTATAATTTGATATCAGATTTTGAATACCAATGGTTACAGTTAGCACCCAAACAAGATCGACAATATTATATTGGCAAGAAGGCCCAGAAAGATATTGTATATTATGGTAAACAGAAATCTGATATCAACCGCTGTATTACAGAAGGAGTATTAAGAGCAAGACAATTATTATTAGACTCAAATCAAGTATTAGATGAACAGGTATTGCGTGCAGCAAAAGATAGTGTTTATATCAATCGACCTTTATCTTTAAAATTTACCTCTTTTGATATTAATAATAATGGCAGGCCGATTGTATTTACATTACGTAATATCTATGATGATTATATTCGATTTAGCAATGATTTAATTGTTATGATATCAGATAATGAAAATAATTTTAATGTTGATGTAAAAGGTATTAAAGACGATAACCTTCATTTGCATCAACCAATGATATCTGCAATTTCACAATTAGCATCATTAAGGAGTTATAATAAAGAAGCAAGTTTGATAGAGTTTAATAATATCTATCAGCAATATATATCATTAAAAGCACCAATTGATATGTATCGTGAATTTAATAGCTGGTCTGCTTTTCGATATAAGAATAAATCTTTATTACCAGAAATACCAGCACCGTTATATTTGCCAGAATCTTTTGATCGTAGTTTATTAGATATCTCTTATAATCTAAATATTTTAAGAGAACTATATACATACTTGTATAATTAATATCCTGTAGGGTGGTGGAACCCTACAGGAATTTATATATTAATCGAGATAAATTTCTTTGATATGATTTTATTTTTGTGTTATTTATTTATATTATTGACAAAATTTATTACAGCAAGATTTACTCTTGTAAATACTACCCACTCTAATGTATTGGTATCATCTGAAGAAGGCATAAAATTTGTTGCAGAATGTGTCTTGAGAAAATTATCCAGATCAAATGACTTAAATACATAGACTAATGATAATAAGCTAATCACTTCTGGAGTCATAGACTTCATTGTCATAAAGTAAACATAGGGAAGAATAATATTATTTACCTCATCTGGTTTAATATATTGATAGGAACCATCTAATGATGGGTTTTGAACTTGATATAGCTTGATATAATTATCAATAATATTATCCAATATTTGATTTATTTTTTCTATAGGATTATTATTTTCTAATAATAAATGCACGCGTTCAATATCAACTTCTTTTGGCTCTTCCTTAATCTCTATTGGATTATTTTCTTTTTTATGCTCATAAATAATTTCATAGCATAATAATACAGTCATTAATCCCATAATAATTATATTGAAAATTAGATATATAGTCATGACCAATCTCCTTCTGCTTCTATACTAATATAGTTGCTTGGAACAATTTTAATTTGATCTGCTGGAATACCAAACTGATTATAATAAGCGAAATTAACTAGTTGCTCTTGCATTTCTGGACGAATGCTAATTGGCATCTGATCATGATATTTATTCAGATACTTAATTACTTTTTGCGCAATTTCGTATGTGATGCCATATCGATATTTTGATAATAATATCCACCATTGACCAAATGTCATATCTGGAGGAATATATCCTTCTGGATCTCCAGTATACATCTGATGCATTGTAGTAGATAGCATTGTTACACCAACATGATTTTGTTGGTGCTCTTGTATTAATAATTCTACCAGATCAAATGTTGTAATTCGTCCTGTAGTATTTAATACATGCTCACAGATTAAAATACAGATATCAAATAACCCCAATACATTATGATGTAATTCAATATCAGTTTGTTCATCCGCCTCAATATTCCCCATTACCTGACAATGCGTAAAACCCATACTCATTAAATAATTTTTATATTGTTTATATTCTGGGCTAGCACGAAATCTTCTTTCTGCATTCTTTAAAAAAGATTTATATCTCTCTGGATCAGATAGTGTTTCTCTTGTTTGCATAAAATAGAGATCATATGTAGCATCAGGAGAGGATAGTTTTGGATTAATATCTTCATTGGTAATAATATCATTACCATTTGATAATTCATACATAGTCGAAAATACCTCCTAATTAATTACAAGTGAAAAATCAATTTTCTTACTAACTATATAGTAATTCATATATTATATGCCTCCATGTACTATATGATATTCTTCACTTATACTAAATTACCTGCTAGATCCAAAGATCTAGTGGGTAATTTGGTTATTGTGGATAGGCTGAACATGTCAATAATGAAAACTCTACAGAAGGAGGTGAAAATAAGGTGGCTTATACAATAAAAGGGAAAGTATATACTGATCATGCCTTAATGGATGAAATCGTGTATAATTGCCGTCTTATCACGCAAGGAATCATATTGAAAAATGAAACCGAAGCGGATAAGAATGAGACAAAAGAATCTCTGAAAGATGCAGATGATCTGCGTAATATTGTAGAGGGCAATTATATCTTTACGAGTTTTCCCTTTACAGCAGCAGATTTTGTAGAAGCAGGATACACCTCTACAGAGGCTAATTATTATATACATCATCTTGATGAAGTTCCAGAAGATCGTCATAAAAGATTAATGATTATTGGCAAGCGTAATTACCTTGCCAACTACGTGGAGAAGAATGATTATTTTCGTAAACTAAATGGTCTTGCTCCTTATACTACAGTAGATCGTTTGTATATCAATAAAGCAATTCGAAGTTATACCTATACAAATGATACAACTGCTACTGTTGTTGTAGGAAGAACTGTAAGACCAAAGCAGATTCCATTATTCAGTGTCAATGACTATGGATGGATTTACGTTTCTCCTTTAAATCCAAAATTAGCAAAAGAACCAGATGTAACGGATGATTTACCTTATGATCTTCCAATTCATGAATGGGATATTGACCAGATTAATGTAATCAAATATCTTGGTATATTGGATGATATTATTGAAAAATATGGTAGTACTGAGCCTTATACATATTTGAAATATATCACCAGAGATAAAATAGATTATTATCGAATGAGAAAAGCTGGCAAATGGGATATTCTATATATCCCATCTTGTGAGGGTTTAGTAAAAGAGGAATTCTGTAGATTATTTGAATTGAACAGACATGGTTATATTCGGAAAGCTGATCAAATTGCATTTTCCTATGATTCTGATTATTATGATCAAATGGTAATGCTGTTAATTGTCTGTCAGACAATTACAGATATGATTGCTAATGTACCGGAATGGTATATCAGAAGAGATATCTTTGATCTAAGATCAGTAAAGTATTTTCTTGATGCAAACGATGTTGCTTTCTTTAAAGAAATTCCCTTAAAATATCAGATCCGTATTGTAAAGAATTTAAATAAACTTATTCGTTATAAATCAACAACACAGAATATCAAAGATATTCTTGATATTTTCTCTCTTCAAGGTACTAAAGTATATAAGTATTTATTACTCAAAGAGTTTGATAAACATGTCGGAACAAATGGAGGTGGATCTTCTGGAGATCCATCCAGTGGATTTAATGATAATCCGGAGGACGATTATGATTTCGGATTGATTACTGATACTTCTGTAGAAGGTCCTCCTGGATTTTATCTTGATTTTGGTTTAGAGGGAAAAGATGAATTTGAAACTGATCCAGGTAAATTAAAGATTTATGATTTTGATAATATGTCTGGATTAGAACCTCTTAATATTAAGAATATTGATGAACTGGAAGATTATAAAGAGAAGAATCGTATTATTGTAGATGAGAATGGAAACCAATATAATCTAAAATTTGCTCGTTGTTTAATAGATGGAAATTATGATGATTATATTCGTAATCCTTTGAATCAATACGATTATGATGAATTAACAGAAGAAGATAAATATTGGGATGGTGAAGATACTCATTACTACGTAAAGAATCAGCATCTGGCGATGGATACCACAATAGATGGAACAAAGTATATGTCCTTAGCTTATGATGTTGATATGGCAAAGTATTCTCAACAGATGGAATACTTTTTGGGTATGATCTTCAATAGTAAAATTGATAATCATATTACGATACCAATTCCTTCTATTGATTCTGGTACTTCATTCAGATTAACAGATATTTTTATCTTATTACATGTATTATCTTATGCATACAATAATAAGACTCCTTATATTAAAATTCCAGAAAAAGTAAGAACAGAAAATAAAGCAGATTATCGAAACTATAATTTGATTGATGGTGGATATCCTTGGAGTGGTAAAGGCAATGATAAACCTTATGTACCGGAGCCAACAGATGAGACTATTATAGATGATTTTGGTTTTGAAGATACAGATAAGTTTTATTTCCCTTCATATCTAGTACAGATTTATGACTATGGATTTAATATCGATGTTGATGGAACAAAACCTGTAGACGTAAAAGAGTATGGTGTATTTTCTAGAGATGATAAGGGAAATGAGACAAGACTTAGCTCTCCTTCATCAGCATTAAAAGAGTTCTCAAAAGGAATTACTTATTATAGTAATATCAATGCAATTCCAGATATTATTAATAATTTGAATTATACTGAAGAAGATTATGGAGATGAAGAATCATTATCAGATGATGCTCCTCTTGGTTCAAAAGCTCCTTGGGTATTTCATAATCTCTATGATTTCTTTGATGAAGATCCGAACTTCGAAAATGATCGAGCGAATGCAATTGGAACCGATACGGATTTCAACAATGGTGATGAAGCAATTGATCGTTATGCAACAAAAGGCATTCTAAGAAAATACGATTTCAATGAAGAGACGCTCGGTAAATATTGGGATGACTACCCATCTGAATTATATGATAATAAAGTAGATGGTGGTGATATTTCTGATGAGATCGATGAAATTGCATTCCATGGAAAGAATCGGAAATGGAAATGGCGTAGAAGAGTAGATGGTGGAGTTGGAAGATTCTCAATCTTTACCCACGATAACGTCTATGATTGGATGAGAACAGATCATCCAGATCTGTTTGTTGATCCCAGTAGCTCTATCTATGGATTTAATCTTACTGCTAATCTAGTTGATATTAAAGATCATGTAGATATTAAGCATTCTCTATATGGGTTTAAAGATGGACTTGATGCAACAATCAATGCAGATGGGAATATGATCACATTTCCGAAATTGACTGATGAAGATGGTAACGCTGCATCATTTATGATTCCTTATAATCATCGTATTGACAATTATAATGAAATGTATAATATCTATACGATAAATATGAAGTGCTATAATATTATTACTGCAAAATTATCTAAGCCAGAATCTAGAGATGCTTATATCATGTATAAGTATATCTTTGATAGTTTATTTACCACAAGATTTGATTTTGGTTTATATTTGGATAAGTCTTCAAATCCTTATAAGACATATGATCAAATCTTAAAAGTACGAAACTTTGCTCTATACTCTTTCTATTTGAAATTAATGAGTGAGCCAGATTTGGAAGCAAGAAAAGATAATATTCGTGCAGTGCTCAATAATATTATTGATACCTTAGAGTATTATATTAAAGGAAATAATATTGAATATATCTATTCCTTTGTACCAATTTATAGTTTTGAAAGCTTATTAAAGTATATGATGCTGATGATCAATTTCTTTAAGTCTTGGAAAGTATATTTCCTTGATCCGAGATTGTCCTATACCATGAGTGATGGAAAGAATTCTTCTGACGGTACTGGAAAAATTATTAAAGCAGATATGCTTGGTGAGCGTAAAGATAATCTACAGCATCAAGAGATATCGGATCTAAGGGATAGTGTAAATGTCATCTATAAATTCTATTTTGATGAAAATAGAGTAATCAAGAAAGAAGTGATGGACAGCTACTATCATTATCAGGGAGATATTGATACAACGTTCTATTTTGATGGATCTACACCAGATGCTAAAGTTGTCCATCCAACCTTATCAAATGATATGCAATTTGATAAGACAAAACTAGATGGTGGAGATCCAAAACAGCTTGGTCCTAAATATAAAATTGATTCTGGCGGAATTCTGGATGGACAAGATGAGTATTATATTGAAGGTGGATCACCTTATCAACATCAGTATTTAATAACGGTAAATGGTGGTACTCCAGCCGATCAAGCATCTCGTTATGTGAAATTCCCTAGAGTTGATGGTGGTGGTATTGCTCCTCGTATCTCTCAAACGGATTCTGTCTGGGTAGAAACAGAAAAGCAAACGATCTATAGTACTGTAAAAGTTGATCGAAGAAAATCGAATGCAATTACAGTAACCGAAGATGGTTTGTACATGAAAGATCAATATGTAGATCAGAATGAGTTTAAGAATCTTGCAGAACATGTAGAATATATTAAGACCTATTATATGCATAAGATGCATGATGAACTGGAATTCATTCAAGCAATTGGAGATGAAGAAAAACTGAGTCTGTTGGTTATGAATACAACACAGGGAATTCTTCAGAATGCAATTGATATGGTTGATCAGCTTGATCATAATTTATCTGGGACAGAAGCGAGAATGTATAATAAGGTAGATCAACCGATATTTAATTATACGCAATGGTTTGATGCGGTTTGTCCATTCAGATGGAGTTATTTCTAAAGGAGTTTAGATATGGAAGACATAATTCGAATAAAAGATACGGCTTCTATGCATGATAGAATAGGTAATGATTCTATAATTCGTAGAAGACTACAAGCAGGTCCAAAGAAAACGCATATTATTGCAATCAATCATAATACTGGAGAAGTACTTAGAGAAGGGCATAATGCAATTATGTTAGAGGGGAGTCAAATGGCTGCCTGCAAGATGTTTGGTCTTGAGCAGACAGTGATTACTCCTACTTATAATAGTATGCTTTCTCTTGATAAAACCTTAAGTTCTGATTGGGATACACAGCCTTACAATGATCCGATTATATGCTTATGGGCCGCTGGTAGAGATGGATTTGATAATACTGCAAATGAGGTAAATGTAACAACCAATTTGGATTTGATTCGTCCGGATTCTCTTGTACCATTTCGGTATCAGTCTGTAGATGATGATTTACCGCAAGAGTTAAGAGACGTTTATTTTGGACGAAAGTCTGATAAAGAATGGATTAAGTATTATTTTAAGGCTTTTGATACAACTCCGCTTCTTCATATTAGATATCTTGATGGTACTGAAGTTACTTCAAATCTGTATAATGTAGATTCTTCTCAGATTGCTGAGATTTGGGTAGAGATGAGATTATCAGTAACCAGAAATGACTTTAGAAATTATTTTGATAAAGTAATTGGTTGGGATAATGCAGATATTAGTACAATTTCTCTACTGATGGCTTGGTATGATAATACAGTACCAGAGGATTCAGAAGCAGCAGAACAGGACAAGATATTCTATAAGTGGTATCAGGATATTGTTCCGTTCTCAAAATGGAACTTTACTGCAATCAATCTCTCTGATCTCACCTATGCAGTTGATTTTATTTATCAGGTATATTTCTAATAATATTATTCGTCCAGTATTGGTATACTGGACGAACTTTTTATTAAATATATAAGGAGGTTTATTATGGCAGAATCTAGAACTTCTAAAACATGGACTTCAAAAGGATTAACTGACGTAAAGAATGATGATCCAATTACAAAAGAGAATTTTGCTGATTGGCTATTCATTATGGATTATAAAGATATCAACTATGATTTCATGATGCAGACTTTTGGACAATTTGGAGATCAACCTGCATTTGCTCGTACTTATGATCTTTTGGTTGTACCAATTGGTAAATATTGGTTTGAAGATAAAAATGGAAAAAGAAAAACAAATAAAAACGAATTTACAACAACAGTTGGTACATGGCTAATCAATATCATCATGAGACAATATCATTTAAATCGTCTCTTTGATGGATATTGGAATAAGACAATTAATAAAGGAGCCTATGGTAAAATTGAAAAGAGATTATCTTATGCTCTGATAGAGGATGAAATTACCACAGAAGAATTAAAAGGTTGGGAGAATACCATGCAATGGTTAATGCCATATGAGGATATTATTTCTCCTAACCATACAGAGAAATTGATTACCTGCTCTAAGATCATTAATAAGAAAAAGAAAGAATTATTAGAGAAATATAAGGATGAACTGAAGACCGGAGATCCGACCGTTATTGAAAAAATCTCTAATGAATTAATCAAATATGCAACAGATTATCTTGGAGATGATCCCGCAATAGATACGATGTTATCTGGTGCTGGCGGACAAATCGGAAATAATTTCAAGAATACTTATATTATGCGTGGTGCTGTTATGAATCCAGATCCATATGCAAAAAATAAGTATACTCTGGTAACAAGTAATTTGATTGATGGTGTATCAGCAGATGAGTATTCTACAATGGCAGGTACTGGTGTTCAGGGTGCGTATTCTCGTGGACATAAGACACGTACTGGTGGATATTGGGAAAAATTAATGATTTCCGCCTACGAACACGTTAAACTTGATCCAAAGGGTTCTGACTGCCATAGCGATAAATATGTGACTGTATTACTTACTGATGAGAATATTGATTCTTGGATGTATAATTATATGATTAAATCAGATGGATCTTATGAATTATTGAATTATAATGCAAGGTCGAAATATATTGGTAAGAAAGTAAAGTTTCGTTTTGCAAGTATGTGTAAATCGAAAACTGGTATTTGTAATATTTGTGCTGGAGAATTATTATACCAGTTGTCTGATAACGTTGGAATGATGATGAGTAATGTCTCCTCAAAATTAAAGAATATCTCGATGAAAGCGTTCCATGATAGTGTTATTCATACGACTCCTCTTGATGCAATGGAAGCATTCTATCAAGATGATAATAAAGAATAATATTTTAGGTAGCAGAATTATCTGCTACCTAAACATTTTTTCAATTATATACTATAATATAGATAAGGAGGAAGTAATATGACTGAAAGGGAACGTAATAGAGAACTATCTCTAAATAGCAAAGGATATAGTATTGATGAAGTAGATCCAACATCAATTACATTTCAGATTGATCAAGATCCGCTTGAAACTGGAGTTAATTTCTATAAATCTAATCGAATCACTTTGCAGCCAGGATTAACGGTATTGATTGGCTGTAATGGGGCCGGAAAGACAACATTTATAAATCAAATTGAAACAATATGTAAACAGAATGATATTGCGGTATTTTCTTTTAGAAATATTAAAGAGGGAGGAGCAAATTTTACTGAATATATGCTCGATCACGATACGGCTAAAGGAGCAAGAAGATTGGTACAGTCAGAAGGAGAGAATATTTGTGATTCTCTTTTAACGACAGCAAGCAGAATCGCTAAAGTCGTAAAGAGTAGTACAACAAAAACAATTTCAAATCGATGTGTTGTAATAATGGATGGTATTGATAGTGGCCTATCTATTGATGCACTCGACGTTGTTAAAAACGATTTATTGAAATTTATACCAGAAGTAGAAAAAGATAATGACATAAACGTATATATGATTGCAACCAGTAATAATTTCGAACTCGTTCAGAATGAGCGATGTTTCGATGTGGTATCTTCAAGCTATAAAACTTTCAAGACCTATTCAGTCTATAAAAGTTTTATAAAAGACTCGTCGAAGAAAAAAGATATCAGAGACGAGATGATCGATAAAAAGAGAAAGGAGAGAAAAAGAATTGAAAGTAAAAGAATCAACCTCGATCTTATTAAAAGATGAGAAGGTTAAACATGGACTCTCTTTAGATGATATAAAAAACTTCTTTAAAAGAAAGAAGTACATAGATGTAAAATCTCCAATTAAAGACAAACCTATAAAGATGTCTGATGATAAATAATCAAGACATAAATCTCACACAAAGAACTTTCAACGTAAGAAAATGATTCATAAGATATAAAGTTTCAGTGGAATGAAAAGAATCAAATAATACATAATTTCAATCAAAGCAAATGTGTCATAAGTTCGCAATTTTCATACATCTTATATGAGTCAAAGGTATTAATTATCATAAGACACGTTACGAATCAAACGAATCGAGGTCTTCAAATTTTCATACATCTTATATGAGTCATGAAGAATTAAATCTCAACATATGTACACGAATCATCTGAGGGAAAATTTCACTTAGTAAAAAATGAGTCAATGCATATAATATCTCATCCATAGAATATGAATCAAGTTATAAATATTATCATAAATAGAAAATGAGTCAAGTTACAAATATTATCATAACAAAGAAACGAATCGGAAAGACTAAATTATCATAAGCGGCAAATGAATCAAACTTACCTATAGCATCATAACGAATACATGAATCAACACACCTATATTTTCATAGGTAAAAAATGAATCAATTTACTCGTATTTTCATAAATAACAAATGAATTATTTCATTAATATTTTCATACAGTTAAAATGAATCACGATTTTCATATTTTCAAAATATATAAATGAATCAAACTTACCTATAGTATCATAACGAATACATGAATCATGATGCGTATATTATCAGAAACAGCAAATGAATCAATTTAAATGTATTGTCATACAGCTGAAATGGTATTTGTAATATTTACTACTATTTTATTGGTAGTTGTCGTATGTAATTTTATACACATACGGCAACTATTAAATAAATAGAAGTGGAGGAAAAAATAAATGGAAGAGAAAGAGTTTATGGATGTATTGAAACAAAACAAAGATGATGAACTTAAAAAGTTCATACTTCTGTTTGGAAAAAAGCCGAAGCCATTCTCTCCTATTTATTTTTTCGAATCTAAAGATTCTCAGAAAGGAGAAACAAACAATGAGTGAAGAGAAGCAAAACATGGAGCAGTTAATGGATGAAATCAGAGAGTCTACAAAGAAGCAGAGGAGTTCTTCTAGAGTCGACGAGATTCGCGTTATGCGAACTATGCTGAACGATCCTGATTTCAAGGTTTCTATCTATGATAAGAATAAGGGTCTGATTGGACAGAGATGCCCTAGAGAAGAAGCTACAAAGTTCTTAGCTTCTACAACAGCTTCGATTACTGGACTTGATGCAAAGTCTGCAAACGAACTTGCTTCTAAGTATGAGTTTACAAAGAAGGATGCAATCTTCCTGATTGATAACAATCGTGATTTTACTGAGACCTATCTTTCTACAGGTAGAAAGCTTCCGATTGTTCAGTCCGAAGATGCAGAAGCCTCTCTGATCAGTAGATCTGTTTCCTCTAAGGAGAGAACGGTTCCGGGGAGTCAGAAGACTACAGTTGTTCCTTCCTACAACAAGGTTGTTTGTAAGAGCAAGTGCCCTAAGTATCATAAGTTTGATAAGTAATTGAAATGATGGTGTGTAAGGCAGTACTGCCTTACACATTTTATTAATATATTTTGGAGGTTATTGCTATGGCTTTATTTTTTATCGATCATACTGATCCGGATCTTATAAAAGAAAAAGAAGCATATATGGAGTATGTTGACAATCATATTCATAATGTCAAATTAGCTTATGGAAAATTGTTTCTTTCTAATGAAGGATTGATATTACCAGATTATACTTTATCAGATTCGATTGATATTATTGATGCTTCTAGAAGTTATATTGAAAATCATGATGCATCTAAATACTCTCAGGAAGAGTTTGATGGATATCGTAGACATTTTAATCCTACACCAGCTGAAAAGAAAGCAGATGATATAGATTCGACAGAAACAGATGCTCAATTTAATGAAGCTTGGAAACATCATTTTACCTACAATTCTCATCATCCATTATTCTGGTGCTGGTGCAATATTACACAAAGAGCTGCTTATGATCATCCATTTGATTGGACTGTAGAATCTCGTTCTCATGCACCAATTGATATGGATATTATCAGTATTATTGAAATGATGTCTGATTGGGAAGCAATGTCGATGTATAATAAGTTATCTTCTGTAGATTTTTGGAAAAAGCACGCAAAAGATGAGCGGGCTGCAATGACACAAAAGACTATAGATTATGTAGATCGTTTGTTAAAGGTATTATATCCGGAGGATAGTAATGGCGAGGCAAGCGTATAAAGCTGATGTACAATTGGCTTTGGTTGAAGACGGTGGAAAAAGCACTACAATAGATTCTATGATGGTTAAATATATCATGATAGAATATTTGTATCAGGAACGTCATATGCCAGTAATCTATCTATCGTTGGCATTGACAGAAGCTCTTTATACAGAGTTTATAGAAAAAGAGAAAACAGCAAAAGTATTATTAAAGATTCAGAAGTTTAATGCTCTAAATGCGAATGCGTTATCGAGAGTAACCATTAATGGAAAATTTACATATATTCCATCTACATCAAATCCAAACTATACAGAAGCTCTAGATGAAGATTCATTTTCTGATCATTCTGCATATAGAACTCTTACAATGGCATTGTTGAGTATGGATCTGATTAATAATAGTAAGACTTCTTTTAATGGGATCTATAGTAATATTGATGAAAATACATTAATACTAAAAGCGTTGGAAGGATTAAAGTGTGTGGTAAAACCTACACTATACAATCCTACCTTTAGTACAATTGTAATTCCTCCAGTTACTTCTAGAAACGATCTATTAAAATTCTTTTTTCAAAAGAATCCATTCTATGATACTGAATATGAATTCTTTATGGATTTTGATAAATCATATCTTGTTGATTGGTCAGCTCAAGCGATATCTGCAAATGATGGAGAACCAGATAATATTATATTATCAATTCAACCTGTTACTTCTGCAAATGCCTATATGGAAGGCATTGAGAAAGTATCAGATGGATATATGATGTATATTAATCCAGCCAATACAAATTTAAATCTGGATAAGACATCAGATAATACAGCAAACCAACTTGTATTTGTTGATGATTTTGGAGATGTAACCTATGCAGATCTGAATGTTAATAATGCAAAAGGATCTACTGTAAAGAAGACGTTTAGACGTGGTGGTAATGCAAATCTATATAAGAATATCTATGAATCAAATTCAATTATTATACAAATCTCTAAAGAAAATATCGATGGGGATATTTTTACACCAAATAAATCTTATAAGTTGAAGAATTATGCTGGCTATGAACAATATGATGGTGATTATTCGATGATATCGAAAGTACAGGTCATTAAAAATAATAATGGTGAATTTGGTATGTCGTTATTATTATACTTAAGAAAGATCACCACGATTACTCCAATTGGTATGAGTGTATCAACGAGAACAACCTATCAGAATACAGATGCAGCCAGTCGTTATCTTGGTTCTATTCGTACTAATAAAACAGTTTCTTCTACAGCGAAATCGTCGAAGAAAACTTCAAAAACAGTTCGTACCAATAAGAAGACTTCTTCAAAAAGTAGTGGTACAAAATCTACCGGATATAAGACATCATTACCTGGCGTTATGATGATGAGTGCTGGTGAAAAGAGTGATCAATTCATTGAATCAAAACATGTAGCTCCTCTTACAGCACCAGAACGAATTCTTCCTAAAGTAAAAACTATGCACGCAAAAGATGGAAGTGAACAGCTGCATATTGTAATCAAAGATCCCGATTTTTCTAATGGTGAGAAGAGGTAATTCCTCTTCTCACGTATTTGATGTAATTAGAGGAATACTTTAACTTCTATATAATGAAACAATTCAAATTCTGAAGAAAGGAGTACTATAATGAGTAGTCTGATGAATATATCATATGATATCATTCAGTGTACAAATGTCAGTCTTGCTTTTGACGATGGTACTGTGAAAAAGTATACAATTGCACCTGGTGATATCGTAACTGTGACTTATAATTATAACGGTGAAAGACGAACAGAAACTGGTAAAGTCACTAAGATTGTCTCTGATAGTGTGAATTCTTGTTGTTGTGATGCTAATAAGTGGATCATGGTTATTGATGCTTCTGCTTATGGTGGAGCAACGTTAACCAGAATCACGATAAATAAGATTCTCGATCTTTCTATTGTTCGAAAAGCCGCAGACTTTAGCGACATTACTTCTCCTACGGGAGAGTATAATATTTCTAATCTTCGTCTGGTTGGAAATGTTTTACAGTTATCTGTAGACGATGGAGTGACATGGCTTAACGTCTCTACATTACAGGCAATAGATCCTGGAATTGCAGATGATGATGCAAAATACGTTGAGAAGGTAAAACAAATCCTTCCGACGAATTTGAGACCCGATGTTTATGCTACTATGCTGAAGAGTATGGTTGCTCTTCTGAAGCAAGCAGATCAAGAAGCAAAGACAAATAGTTGACACAATTATATTAGGAGGAAACTAAAATGTCTGATCAAATTGGTGTATTCCAGGGAGCTGGAAATGGATGGTATCCGAAGCAGGAGCCGATTGTTCCGAAGCCGTATCATAAGTATCTGAAGGAGGATGATCTTAAGATCACGTATCCGGAGATCTATAGTGATAAGATTAAGGATGAGAAGACTGGTGAGCTGAGAGATCGTACTCTTCAGGAGATCATTGATGCTGTGTCCAATGGTTCTACTGTTAGACTGGCTAAGGATTATGCTGAGGATATTGTGATTAAAGCTGGTAAGGTTATTAAGCTTGATCTGGCTGGTCATACCCTCAAGAATAAGGCAGCCGATACCATTACGATTGAGCTTGGTGGTGGACTTACTGTTACTGGTAAGGGAATGATTGATAATATCACTGCTGGTAAAGCTGGTATTTACAATAATGGTGTTACCATCGTTGATGGAATTATGGTTACTAAGTCCGAGGCTGAGTATTATGCAATTCTGAACCATGGTACAATGGTAATCACTGGAGATGCAGTTGTTTATCTTCGTGATAAGATGACCTCTTCTGTTATTGATAACGGATACTATGATTATACTAAGACTGATCCGAGAAGTGGTTATGTTGTCGGAACCAATATTGCAAATCCGTCTATTACGATTGAGTCTGGAACCTTCTATGGTGGACGTAATGCTCTTAAGAATGATGATGGTGGCATTGCTGTCGTTGAAGGTGGTATCTTTACCTCTGGCCAGTGCGGACTCTTTAACGTTAATAAGATGACCATTAAAGATTGTGTTGTTCCGATGGCTAATGCCGAGGGACAAGCTGCTTCTGGCATCTCTGGAAATATGTATGCCGTCTATACAAAGTATTATGATGATACGAACGATACAGGACATATTATTATTTCCGGTGGTGATTTCGCTGGACTTCTTGCAGAGGATGGCGCACAGTCTGTCATTAGTATTTCTGGTGGTACTTTTGATAGAGAGTCTCCGATTCTGGATGAGACGAAGCAGCATTGGGAGAAGAAGAATGGCAAGTATGTTGTCGTTGCTGGTGCTAAGCCTGCAGAAGAGACAAAGCCTGAGACTCCTGCAGATGCTGGAACGACTACAACGGATACCGACGCAAATGCATCTACAGTTACAGCTTAATTTTTCATAATTTAAACTACTAAGTCAAAATGATGATATGGAGAGAGGAAGTTATTCTTCTCTCCATAGCATTTTAAGAAAGGAGTAGGCTACATAATGGCTACAAATAAGTTCTCTCCTGATTATCATTTCAAATATGGACCGGAAGCAAATCTTAGCAAGCTAGGTTATGAATCTGGATCGATGATTTTTACGGTAGAAGGGCAGCAATATCTAGATATTTCAAATCATCGTCTGAGAATATCGGATGTAAAGAATGAATACTCAGAGAAGGAACTTACTGCTACTAATTTATCGTTTCAGCCTCATAGTCTGCCTACCATCTATATTTCAAATGATACCTATAAGGTTTTCTTTTATAATGCCTCTACAAAGAAGATTCAACCATTAACTGTTATCTTAGCGGAAGCTGCTACAAATGATTCTGCTGGTAACAAGATCTCTACTACCTATTATCCAAAGACTACTGCAGAGAGTAACTTTAGCACAGTAAATGAAAAGCTTACTGATTTATATACAAAAGTAGCTGCATTGCCGAAGTTTATTGTACGAGTTATCAATGGTGGAGAAAGTTTACCTGTAAAAGGTGAAGATGGCGTTATTTATTTTTTACAGGTTGCTGGAAATTCTGATACGGATTATGAAACATATATCTGGGTCAGTGATGGAAATTACTATATCAAGACGGCCAGTAATACAGCAGATCTGGAAAACTATGTAAAGAAAACAGAATTTAATGATAAGATTACAGAACTGACAGAGACCATTAATAATAATATTACCACTGCAGTTCAGGCAAATACAGATAAGATTAATACCAATGCTGGTAATATTCAGGCTAATGCAGCAAATATTGCTACCAATGCATCGGATATTAATACTTTAAAATCAAATGTTTCTACTTTACAGAGTAATGTATCTGATCTGAAATCCAGTCGTACTACCATTGAAAGTAGATTAAGTTCTTTGGAGAACGGTCAATCCAGTACTTCTGGTGAGACTGGCAATAATACTGCTGCAATTAATTCAATTAATAATCAGATCGTTTCGATTAACAGTAATATTGGTACTCTAAAAGATGATATGACGACCGCTAAGTCGAATATCACTGCTCTTACTACAGAGGCAAATACCAATAAATCGAATATCAGTGATTTGACTACAAGAGTCACTTCAGCAGAGAATAATATTAAATCTGTCACCAATACAGCTTCATCTAATCAATCTGCAATTAATGCTTTGACTCCTAAGGTAACAACCAATACTTCTGATATTGCTACGTTAAAGTCAAAGACACAATCTTTGGAAGATACGAAAGTAAATCGTTCTGGTGATACAATGACCGGAGCATTGAAAATAAAGAATGGTTCAAACGATGGTGGTTGTTCCATATCTTATGATTCTGAGACAAAATCGTTGTCGTTTATTTTCTCGTACTAAGGAGGTAAAATATTATGTACAAATTTGTTGTATGTAAAGATGTAGATTTACCTTCTTCTACCAATCGAGATGAAAATACCATATACTATGTATATGATAAATTGGTTCTGTATAAAGGAGGAGTTTTATATACAGATCCGTTTGTGATTACCACGGAATTACCAACCGAATTACCTCCTGATTATATTCTGTATATCTTAATCTATTCTGGAGATATTTATCAAGCATATGAAAAGAAGTTTACAAAGGTTGCTACAATTTCTGATATATCACAATTACAATATCTTAAATTAACCGGTTCAACTTTCTTCATGAAGTCTGATTATCGTTATCTAGATATTCATTCTAAATCGATTATTCTCCCTTATAATAATGGAAAATATCAGCTTACGGTTGATTTGGCAAATGATATTTCTATTGATCAGAATCTTGTTGTAAAGTTTGATCCAAAGAATTCAAAGTTTATTTTTGATGGAGACCTGCAAGAACCAGTACATGGTGAATGGTATAGAATGCAGGATTATAAAGGATCTGCCACTAAGACTGCAATAACCAGGATAGAAAATAAAGTTGTAAAGACTGATATTAGAATATCAAAAGATATCGATAATATGATTCAACTTTATGGAGATGGATTATTTGTATATACGGGGGATAAAGCATCCTTATCCGATTTCCAGAAATTGGTTAAAGAATATAATGAATATAAAACTGGCATAGACAACTTTCAAGCTCAGATATCATTTGCATTAGGAGATTCCCAGAACGTATTGGATACGCTTCCACAAAAAATCAAAGATGCAATGAATGCTTATAGCAGCACTATGACAGAAGTATTGGAGAAATACGATAAAATTGCTGCACAGATGCAGAAGCTCTCTGATAGCACAGACCAATACATGAAAGATCATGTCAATACTCTGACAGATCAAGTGGAGAATTATCTCAGTTCTATTAATTCTGCATGGGAATACTTTTAAAATTGATAATGAGAGGGACCATGATTCTAGAACATTTAGATAAATAGTCCCTATAAACAGAAAGGAGAATTGTCATGGCACTTTCTACAATATGCCCTAGACGAGGTGATCTGCAAGCTTGGACCACAGTAAATCCTGTAGTTGAAAGTGGGGAACTAGTTGTCGAGTATCCTGAAACCGGTATCGGAACAGGAACTTGCAAATTTAAAATTGGTGATGGTAAGACGAGATATAATGATCTTCCTTATGCATTTGATGGAGGCGCAGCTAGTTCTATCGATGGAGGTTCGTCTTCTGATACGGATTCCCATAAGATTCAATTACGGTCAGATACCGCTAAAAATTGGGAGATCAATAATCCCGTTTTATCATACGGCGAAATCGGATATGATTCTACCAACAACGGTTTTAAAGTTGGAGATGGCTTATCCGCTTGGCTGGATCTCGAATATTCCAAAGCTGATATCCTTGGAGACATTGATTGCGGCTTTGAAGGTTAATTTACCATATTTGATGTATAAACCAATTCTATTAGTCATACAATAAATTCACAAAGGAGATACTATTTATGGCTGCTTTAGAAAATAAGTACTTTGCCCCTCACCGTGGTAAAGTAAGCGTTATGGCTCAGAAGGGAACTCTCGTTCTGAAGAATGGTGAGATTTTCGTCGAGGTTCCCGATACTGGTGTAGGCACTGGTCATTCTAGGATCAAGCTCGGTGATGGCAAGACTGCATATTCTGCACTTCCTTATGCTATTGGCGATACTGAGAATGATACCATTAGCTTTACCGAGGATACTTCTGCTACTGCTGATGCTGCTGTGGCAAAGGTTGTCTCTGGTGCTGCTCTCAAGAATGATATCGCTGCTCTGAAGCGTGCGATTAGTCTGCTTATTGAGAAGCAGGGTGCTACCTATTCCTTCTCTAAGGTTACGGTTGGTGCCGATACTATCAGCGCGACTGCTGTTGGTGATAATGTCACTTTCAAGGCCGGTGAGAACGTAACTCTTGCTGCTGATGCTGCATCTAAGACCGTTACTGTCTCTGCTCATGATACCACTTATACTGAGGCTACCTCTAATAAGGCTGGTCTGATGTCTGCAGATGACAAGGCTAAGATGGATGGTATCGAGGCTAAGGCTCAGGTCAACCAGAAGGCATTTAGTAATGTCAAGGTTGGTGATACCACTGTCGCTGCTGCAGCTGAGACCGATACTGTTTCTGTTGTTGCCGGTGAAAACGTCACTGTGACTGCAGATGCTAGTACTAAGTCTCTTACGATCGCTGCTCATGATACCACCTATGTTAATGCTACGACTACGACTGCTGGTCTGATGTCTGCAGCTGACAAGGCTAAGATGGATGGTATCGAGGCTGGCGCTCAGGTTAATACCATTACTGGTATTAAGGGTGAGGCTGAGTCTGCATTCCGTACTGGTGATGTCATCATTACCAAGAAGAATCTTGGTCTTGAGAACGTTGACAACACTGCTGATGCAGATAAGGTTGTTGCATCTGCTGGTAAGCTTACCACTCCTGTAACGATTTCTCTGTCTGGTGCTGCTACTGGTTCTGCTTCCTTCGATGGCTCTGCTGCTACTGATATCGCAGTGACGAAGCTTGATGCCACGAAACTGACTGGTATTGTTCCTCTTGACAACATTCCGCATGGTGCTCTTGAGCGTCTGACTGTCGTTGCTGATGAGAAAGCACGTCTTGCTCTGACCTCTACTGACGTTCAGAACGGCGATACTGTTAAGCAGAACGATACTGGTGTTATGTACTTCGTCGTTGACGATTCCAAGCTCGGTACTGCTGAAGCATTCACAGAGTATACTGCTGCTACTGCAAGTGCTGTTGAGTGGGCTAACGTCAGGAATAAGCCTAGTGTCTTCCCTCCGGCTGAGCATACTCACCTCTATGCAGGTTCTGCAACGGCAGGTGGTGCAGCTACTTCCGCTCTGAAGGCTGATGAGGCTACGAAGGCTTCTCAGGATGCTGCTGGTAACGACATCCAGGCTACGTATGTCAAGGGTATCGCTGCTAAGGGAACGACTGTTACTGTTACTTATGGTAATGGTTCTACTGCTTCCTTCGAGACTCAGGACAACAATACTACTTATGTTGATGCTACGACAGCCGCTCATGGTCTGATGTCTGCAGCAGACAAGGCTAAGATGGATGGCATTGCTGCGGGTGCAGAGGTTAACCAGAACGCATTCAGCTATGTGAAGGTTGGTGAGGATACTGTTACCGCTGGTAGCAAGACCTCTACGATGACCATTGCTGCTGGTGATAATGTTACGGTTAAGGCAGACACTGCTACCAACACTGTTACCGTATCCGCACACGATACCACTTACGAAAACGCCTCTACCACTGCTGCTGGTCTCATGAGCGCTGCTGATAAGGCTAAGTTAGATGGTGTCAAGGCTGGTGCTAACGTTGTCACCGTTGCTCAGGGTCTGGCTGCTGACGATGCTAATGTGGTTGTTGGTACTGTTACTGTTGATGGTACCGCTACGAAGCTGTATGCTCCTAAGAATACCCACTATGATTCCAAGACTGTTGTTGCCAATGCTGCAACTGGTACTGCTGATGCAGCCGCTACGATTGCAAATGGCTCCGTCTTCCTGAATCATGTCGAGAACAGCAAGGTTACTGCATCTCATAAGATCTCTGGTGCTGGTACGACGACTGTTACCGCTGATGCAGATGGAAACATCATTGTTACTGGTATCGGTGTTGAGTATGATGAGGCAACTAATTCTACTCATGGTCTGATGTCTGCAGCAGACAAGGCTAAGCTTGATGCTCTTGGAACTGTTTCTGGATCTGATCTTATCCTTGACTTCGGCGAGGAGACCCTTGCTGGTTGATTTAATATAAATAAAAGCGCATATTAAACAAATATCCCTGAGGAGTAATATACTCCTCAGGGGTGTTTTATTTTTTAGCAATATATTGATTGACTGCTTTATGAAATTCTTGTATAACTTGTTTAAAGTTTTTTGATTTAAATAAAACGATTTCTTTGATATTTAATACTTTACCATACCAAGAATCATTTGTATTACTATATCGAATAAATGCATGATACCCCTTATATACTGCTTTCATGATCCCCTTCGTCTATATTTATTATGCTTGTGTCTTATCGTACGGGATATCGAGAATATCTTTTACCGAACGATCTAATTCGATTAGTAATTTCTGTAGAGATCCATAAACAAGAGTACTAGATACCATACGCTTATCAATAGAAGTAACCGATACAAATGCATCTACCGGTTCTTCTGGTCTAAAGTCAGTATATGGAGCTTTACTCTCTGGAATAATATTATCTATGACTGCTTTGTTTGCACTGAAATAAACGATTTTATCACCGATACCAACGGTATCAAGAAATTCAACAAAGAACTCTACTAAGAATCCATCTCTTGCTTTCTTTAATTTACCAGTAGCATCTAGTTTATAATCTGCTGGTAACTCGTTCGTATCGATATTATCTGCTTTCAATTGCGCTTTTAATTTCTTAATTGGCCGTTCATAATTTGTAAAGATTTTCTGTAAAGTAGGAGACATCTCATCAATATCTACAGTACGGTATAATCTAATATCTGCGATTCTACCAGTAGTAGAAGATTTTAAAGATCTACGACCAAATTCAGACACTTCATCGGTAGAAGTACCAAGTGCTCTTGCCAAAGTATCAGCATCTTCTTCATCATGTGGATCACTCCAGATAATTAAAGGATCATTTACTTTAACTTCATCTCCTACATTAGCAATCTTATAAATGGTAGCATCTTTTGAGATGATCATATCCACTTTTTTGATGACTCTGGCAGCAAGTTTCTTTGATAGTGTTTCTCCACAGATACCAGCATCCTCATATCCGCCATCCGTATTGATAATTGCAACTTTTGCTAATTTACCAATGTCGTATGTAAGTTTATCAGATTCTCCTGCAGAGGTAGAGAACGATTTTGTATCATATGCAACAATATCATTCTCTTTAACTCTAGATCCAACTCGAATTCCCTTCATTAAATCGAGCTTAAGCGGAACATAGAATCCACCATCAGAGTTCTTTTCTACACTTTCTTTTAGATTAATATAATCATGCGTTCCATCATCATAATCGATAATAACTTTCTCATCATCAATTAAAGCAATTTTACCAGACTTCTTTGCTTTATAAGCAAATTTATCTGTTGTCATATAAGGAAGAACTTGATCAAATCCGTTGGTTACCAGTAATGGATCGGAATATTCTGTTCTCATCATATGTTTAGCAGTCTGAATATAAGTCATATTCGTTCTGGTAGCATCGTCTCTGGTTGTACCAAACGGTGTCATTGCTTCTGTTGCAGACAATGTTTTAGCAGTACTGAGCTGAGAAGTATCACCATTAATGGTTTTTACATAGCCACGTTCTCCTTCAATATTCATATCGATGGAAGCAACACGGTTGATACCAACGTTTGCGGAGAAGTTTGTAGAGGTAGCCAATACATTCAGCATACTATCATCATATAATCTCTTATCAAGACTATAAGACTCACTATTGTTTAGTCCAGCTTTACCTTTGAAGGTAACCTCATTCGTCGTCTCAATAGCTGATAATGCAGACAATGTGGAGCTATCGCTACTGATATCACTTGCTAAGAATTTATCAATAACAGCAGACTGTTTTACAATAAACTCTGGATTATTACGATGACGACGAATCTGGTTTGCATAACCACCATAAGCTAAGCCAAGTGTCTCATAAGTATATGCTGCAATCATTTCTTCTCTTCGAATACGTCTAGATGCCATATTAGAGTGAGAAACAAATTTATTATCAGACAGTAATACATTGCTATATAATAAGATATCAATAAAATTGGTAGGTAGATGATAATGCTGGCAATTCTCATAAGTAATTGGATCTACAAAGCAATCATAGAAGTTATAAATACCATCAGCTTTGATACGTCCACCAAAATCATCAAGCATTTCAAGATACATATTTCGATCATCGATATCAGTTATACTATAGATTTCTGTATGGCAATCTTTTAAACCATTTAAGAGTAGATAAGAATCATAAGACCCCTGGAATATCAGATATCCATCCGAAAATCGAATTACTCCTTGATCTACATAAATTGGCTCTCTTGGCTTTGTTTTTGCCTGAATCAGTTTATACGGTATTTTCGCATGTTTCAGAGTTTCTGTTAAACCAACTAGAAGACCGCAGACCAATACCATAGGAATCTTTTCGTTCAGCATACTACAACGGCTATATGCTCCACTAGCAGGTTCCTTTGTTTCTTCAATTAACTTAGAAAGTCCGTCTGATTCTGCTTCAAAAAGATGATATAAAGCATAGCTAAAACTGTCGGTAGGCTTTTCCATCTTAAAATAGATAATTTCTTTTGTTGGTCTATAATAAGCAAATGGAACACCAATTGTATCATCTATATTCGGATATTGATCGTGGAATTGATCCTGATTAAAATAGATATCATAGTTCTTTGTTTTAATAAAATTGATACTGGAGGAGATATCAATGTAGTCAATTGGTAATTCATATTTCGGACAGATTCTAGAATTATCACCAACTTGAACTTCTACATCCTTTCCAGTATATTTCAATAGAGCTTTAATAATTTTACCAGCCATTGGATAAGTACGACCAGCAGAAGTATTATATCTACTAATCATAATCTTTTGATAATTTGAAATACACTGGCATGTATCAAGATCAGTCTTTAAGATAGGCATATTAAAGAGCTGAGTCTTAATAGTTTTATCGTTTCCTCTCAATAAGAATCTATTATTTACTGCTCTTGGAATATCAAGTTTCAAAGAAAATCTCTGACCAAAAGAATCCTCACACTGACAATCATACAGATCCAATCTGTCTTCAGAAGTAGAATGATCCTTGACGTCCAGTTTACGAATTGCAATTGGATGAGATACTTTGGTAAAATGATAGAAACAAGATACAATATCTTTATTCAGATCATAGTTCTTATCAAAGTTCATATAAGTAAGATTCTTCCACTCGTTATTTGGAGAGTCTACTTCAAGATCTGTTTTCTCCAATGGAGTCTCTGATAGATTCTTAGAGAGAATATCTTTAACAGATTCTCCCTTAACTTCACTATCCACGAACTTCTTATCCAGATCATTCATTCTTGCTGCTCTAGCTGGATTAACAGTATCTGTTCCATCCGGAGATAGATTTGCAAGCATATCTTTCAGATCATCATAATCATCCATTTTATCCAGGGCTTCATCGGTATTAGATGATTGATCTGCTGTATCAGAGATCGCTTTTGCAATAGCCTCCATATCTCTTTCCATATCTTTTAATTTCTTTTCGTCTGTCTTTTTCGATACGGGAGTTTTATTTGCAGCAGCTTGTTTCTCAGCATCTTTCACTGCAGTATCTGCAGTGGATTTTTGTGTTACCGGCACTGGATGATTGGTATCTACTGTATAAGCTTTTAAAGAAAAATTAGGATCTTCCTGTGCTCTTTTTATAATCGGCTGATTAGTTATATCGGACTTTATTGCTTTATCTTTACCGGTTAAATCAACACCTTTTGATAATTCAATTCGATCAATGATATTTGCCTTGATAACTTCTTTTGTTTCTTTCTTTCCATCATCATAAGTGGTATCTACTTCATCGGAATCAAAATCTTCTTTTGCCAATGTCTTACGAACTAAGTTTGCAAGACGTAATGCAGAAGGTTTTAAATCTTTGGGTTCAATTTGACTTAAGTCTAATCGGAATAAAGAATAGTCCGATATAAAGAGAATATCGCAATCTTTAAATACCTTATGTAATTGAGCATCTCCAGTCAGCATCAATTGATATAAAATAGAAACTGGATTGATAGATTGCTTATATAACCACATCTTAGTATTTGGATTATTTACCCAATCTGCAATTGGAATTACAAGAGTTTTCTTTGTATATCCATTTGATTTAAATCTAGGATCATTAATTAAACGATCCAAGAACGACAGATAGAGATTGAATCCTTTCTTAGAATTCCACATCAAATTCTTAAAGAAGATTTCCGTATAATAATGGAGATCAATAAACACGTTTCTAGATCCATAACGATCCAGTTCTGGAAATGCATATTTAATTTCAGGAAGGTCTTTCTTTACAGCTTTTAAGATTTCAATTACTTCCGATCTCTTTCTGATTCGCTGATCATACATCATCTTCTTTAACTGAATATCATTTGTATTCTCAAAGAAGACTGCTGTATTTCCATCTGTAATATATCCATTCTCATCAAAGGTAGAAAAATCTATCTGAGGTTCATAGTCTGAAGACTCTGTAATTACTTCATCATCTAATTTAGCATGGATTGGATAATATGTATAAGTATGATCTCCTGTTTCAAGTAAATGATATGCAGCTTTTACTTCATCATCGCTCAGGTGTACTATTTTGCAAGCTTCATGAAGGCTATTGTTCGATAAAGCCTTAAATAACTCAGTATCCCTATCAGTACCCATGACCTCTGCAAAATAACCACCAAAGATCGTATTTCTTGCAGATGGTACTAATTGATTAAAACAAGCCTCTGAAACGCATTTCCGAATTGTATCAGTATCGAATCTTGGATTAACAATAATAGAGGTTTTATTTACTCCTTCTATATCATATCGTATTCCAAATTCATCTAACGGACAGCTTCGATCAGCAACAATTTCGATATCAGGAATATCACTATCTTCATGAATTGCAATATCTTTTAAAGCATTGATAATGACTGTATAAGAATCATGATTAAATGCCTCATGAATTTTTGTGATGTCTTTCTCATATCCAGAATACCAGATATAGTCTTCTAGCAATCTCGCATTTGGTGCTGTATTAGATTCATTTATTACATGATGATCAATTAATTGATTTTCAGTACCAAAAATATAATTTTCTTTTTCAACTTGCTTTTTTGCTACTTTACCAGAAATATAGTAAGAGACATCTCTTTCCATATAATATGATTGATAGCGCAGACGGTTTATCAATAAAGGACTATGTATAATCTTCTTTGTAGATTCATAGTTAGGAGTAAGAAGAAGCATTGCAGAATGCTTCTTTTTATCCGAATCTAAAGTAGGCATAAGCATAGGAACCCGATAAACCTTTAGATTCTGCATCTGATTCAATATAATCATATTAGAACCTCCTTTCAAATTATATAAATGTCCAATTTATAAAAAACCGTAAAAGTCATTATTTTCAATTATATACTATATAAGTGATAATAAGTAGTAGTAATATTACTGCTACACAATAAATTTCATATCCCTGTATCGGGATGTAAAATATAGATCAGGAGAAGAAGATGATTTTCGGAAATAGTGATATTGAATTTAGCATCATTAGAGATATCGAAAACGCTCGAATTAAGGCATATAAAAATGGATGCAAAGCCTTTGCATTCACAACAACAGATGACGGCCTGTATGAGATCACATGTAAATCGGGCATACG
>Ga0256405_10001711_pt1 | contig 57232 bp, 43 predicted proteins | sample RumenRJG_02DNA_FD_189096 | JGI IMG/M metagenome (GOLD analysis project Ga0256405, IMG submission 189096) | Bovine rumen microbial communities from Lethbridge, Alberta, Canada - RJG_02 | ecosystem: Host-associated > Mammals > Digestive system > Stomach > Rumen | place: Canada: Alberta... | reverse complement strand
ATGTGCTTCAATTTCTTGGTAAATCATATTGTCACCTCAAGCAACTCTGGCAATACCGCCGCCAAACGATTTGAGTCCAATATCTCCAAATTCGCTGCACCAGTCATCTGTTTTGTTCCAAACGTATGCATAAGCATAAAAGCCATCATCGCATTTGATAAGAGTATCATCTGCTTCTTCGTCATACTTTGTAACGATGAGAAAGTCATAGCACTCACCAAATGCTGTATATTCGTGTGTCACAGCATAGACGGTGTAGTCATATTTCTCTTCAAACTCTTTGATTTTGTGCATGAGTTCCGGGTATTGATATGCCCAATATCCGCCGAATCTTTCAAACATGCAGATGTGGTCATGCTTTTCAAAGCCGTCTATATATGGCTTGTAGATGTCGAGAGTTTTCATAAACTCGATTGCTTTTGCTTTTCTTTCTTGTTTGTTCATAAGTGTTATCTCCTTTTGTTAAATGTAGTATTGTACTTCTTCAAATTTGTTGCCAACAATTCTTAGTGCTTCTTCAAAGCCGAACCAAGCGAGCAAATTTTTGTTGTAAACGTCTTGAGCAAGTGGATCTTCTTCGTCCCATCTTTCTCCAAATACTTTCTTTGGGTCGTTGGTTCCACAACTTCCAAATAATTCATATAAGAGCTCGTTGATGTCCGTTTTATACTTTTCATAAAATCTGACTGTGTCGTGATAGTAAATAAGGAAGCCAACCGTTCCGGATTGGCATCCATATTTCAAAACATCTGTGAATATGTGTTTTTTGTCGCTGTAATCATGCCATCTGTCTATGACATAACTACATGCTCTCTTTATAAGGAGCGTGCTTGTGTCCGTTCTTATTTGCTTGACATTTGCTAATGTAAGTTTCATAAACACCTCACAGATAGATACGGTCTTGCAAAGGACCATATTCAAAGTATTTTCCGTTGTCATCTACAAACACGTTGAATGTTTGGTAAGATACATTACCGGATTTGGTCACAACGAATTGGACTTCATTGTCCATTGGTTGATATGCAAGCATATCAAGGATGACGATTTCGTCACCATCCCAATAGATATATTGATCATCTTGTTGAAGCAATAATTTTTCAATTTTCATAGTCATTTCTCCTTATTTCAAGACAAACCAAATATCATAAGATATAGAGTGTGTTTCATTGTCGATTTCAAAGAACTCTTCGTAAGTCCCTTTGAACTCGTTTGTTTTGCCAGTCACTTTGTTGCAGCATTTAAGACAATCTTCAAATACTTTCACGTAAGGATTGCCGCTCTTGCTTATAAGTGCGACTGTCAAATCGGTATCGGTAATAAATCCCATACCTTTCGTTGGTAAGTCATTGCCATATGACTTTTTGATTGAATAGAAAACTTTTTGTTGCATCTTGGATTTCCTCCTAAAATTGAATTTTGCCTTTCGGCAGAGAATTAAAAAGCACGCCACTGACGGTGTGCTAAGGAGATTTAAGTCAATATCATTGGCAATAAAAAGGGTTAAAAAATGGTTAAGTCAAAAAGATATAGGCAATATCCATTTTTTCAAAACTGACATTGCCAATGTGAAGTGGTGTGCTACTCGAAAAAGCCGAAACGGCAAAATGAAATTTAGGGGGTTAAAATATTAGAGTTAATAATTTGGGAAAAAGCTGTACTACTTTCTTCTATAAAAATATGCAAACAGTTAAAAAACGTCAATTTTAGGCAAAAATTTGGGATTTTTAAGAAAAGCACAATATGTTGTATTTTTGCATTAGACAAGAGCCTATATGTGGTAGTTTGGTGCTGCTAAGGGAGTAGTACGAGAGAATCGTAGCCAGGGTTCAAATCCCTGCTTCTCCGCCAAGTGAAACTCGTTTGAACCCCGAAGGTTCAAACGAGTTTTCTTTTGCGTTGTTTTGGTTGAATTGATCACAGATCATTTTGTTTTCCGTCGTGTCGATGGTCGTCGGGCTGTTCGGGTCGGTGTTGTAGAAGATAAGCACTCTGTCGTCGTATAAAATCACGCGATTGATGAACGAATTGAAGAATTCGTTTTTGGCTTCGTCGCTTTCGTACTTTTTCCGTGCGAAATAGGTCAGAAAAGCACGTACTGTTTCGTAGGATAATGGCTCGGTTTGCCTTGCCTTTTCCAAAGCGATCTTGCTTCCCAACTCTTCTTTTTGTGCTTCCAATGCGAGCATTCTGTCTTTTGTCGTTTTCGTGACAACGCCTTGTTCCATTGCAGAGAGTAAACCGCTTATCGCTTTTTCTTTGGCTTTTAGTTCGTTTTCGAGATTGGCGAGGTTCGCGGGTTTGGTTATCTCCGCATTAAAGCGTTCCACCACAATCTGAGCGATTTGGTCGATGACTTTCGGTTTCAAGATACAGTCCACCGTCGTGTCGAATACGAGATCTTCTAAGTCCTTTTGCTTGTAGTTTTTCTTGCCGCATGCGGACGGATTCTTCTTGCGATTGAAGCACTTGTAATAGTGGTAGACTTTGCCCGTTTTGCTCGTGCCGGCTTCCGCCGTCATCATACTTCCGCAGTAACCGCAGAACAGTTTCCCGCTCAATATATATGGCTTCTCCGCTTTGCACTCGCGCTGTTTATGCTTATGTTCGTCCATCATCTCGTTACATTCACGAAACAGTCTTTCGTCCACGATAGCGGGAACAACATTGGTGTAAACGTTACCGTTGGAATGAACGATACCGATGTACTTTTCGTTACGAATCATGCGCGCAACGCTGTTCATATTGAACGCCGAACCCGCTTTCGTTTTGATACCGTCACGGTTCAGTCTATTGATGATATCATTCAGTTTTTCGCCGTTTCTGTAACGATTAAATACGTCCCGAACAACGTCCGCTTCAAAGGAGTTTATCACCCATCTTTTGTCCACGACGTCATAGCCGAACAGTCCGTACCCGCCGATGAAATAGCCTTTGGTCAGGCTCTCTCGGATACCGCGTTTGACTTTTTGGGAAAGCTCGGCGGAGTAATACTCCGCCATACTTTCCAGTACGCCCTCAATCAGGATACCGCTTGCATCGTTGGTGATATTCTCCTTGGCAGAGAGTACGCGCACGCCGTTTTTTTTGAGTTTAGCTTTGTAGTTTGCGCTGTCATATCGGTTACGAGCGAAACGATCCAACTGATAGACGAGAACGAAGTCAAAGGTCTTTTTCTTGCTGTCTTCGATCATCTTTAAGAAATTGGGACGCTTGTCCGTTGTTCCCGTCAAGGCTCTGTCTACGTATTCACCGACGATCACGATATTTTGCCGTTTGGCATATTCATAGCACTCGCGGAGTTGTCCTTCGATGGATTGTTCCGTTTGGCTGTGTGAACTGAATCTTGCATAAATGACCGCTCTATTCATTGCCTTTCCTCCCGAATAGGTTCTTTGGCGTAAGGTCTTTAATGCTTCCGCCGTTCTTAACAAAGTCTATCAATACGTTTGCCAATATGTTTGCGCTTTTGTTGATTTGTTCTTGCGACAAGTCGCAAGGGGTTTTACTGACTTCACCGCTTATTAAATCCACGGTGACAACGTTCTCTACTTGGTGTTTTATTATTCATTCCTTTTGGACGGTGAGGGTATCCGGTGTATTTTTTGCCCTCACTCTCACAAGGAATTAAAGGGAGTCCATTACGCCAATGCTCCTTCCGCGTAATCCTTTTCCCTACGTAGGTCAAGTGTCTGTTCTTCGCTCCCGAAGAGGTTATTTGTCTTCCTTTTTCTGTTTCTCAAACTTTTCAAGTTCTCCGCTGAAAAAGTCGTCATAGCCGTCCATTATCTTTGCTAATCCCAAATCATGCTCGGCGGCTTCGTCCATTAAGGCTTTATATCCCGCCCGTATCAGTTGGACTTTCGTGTAACCGTACTCTTCGAGAAAAGCGTTTATTTCTTCCGCTTCTTTTCTGGCAACGCTCGTTCCCCAAACCATACACTTGGCTTTCCGTTCTTCCTTGTGTCTATCCTCATATCTCTTATCTTTTTCCGCTCTCGGTTTCGTCATCTCTTTCATCTCCTTTGGTTAATATCATAATCGTATTGATACGACTACGCATATTCTACACCATTAACGAGGGCATGTCAAGCTCTTTCTCGTATATATACGACAAATATTTCTCCGCGCGGAGTGATATGGGCCTGTAATCTTGTGGCAATTACTTGCCGAAAAAGAAAGGTGGGTTTCCCACTTGTCCACGAGTCGGATTGACGAAAATCATTGATTTTGGGAAATCCCTTTACCTGCTTCCATTTTGGAACGGATTCCCAATACTTTCAATGGCTTGTTCCGCTCGTGGCTGTCTGACTTTTGGTTGATCTCGTGCTTTCATATGCATTCCTCTTTTGATCTGTTTTCTTAAAATGTCTTGTCTATATTTTGATGTTTTTATTATGCCCCTTCGCTTAAAAGGGCTATTTTGATAGAAAATATAAGGTTGTTTTTCAAACTTTTTTATCCTTCTACTTAAAAGGGCTAAATTTGAAGAATAATTAAGTCCCTAAGTTAATTTTTTCTCTCTCTACTTAAAAGGGTGAAAAATTGCAAAAATACAAGGTTGCGCCCGAAACTTTTTTTGTCACTCTATAATAAAGGGTCAAAAAACAGCATTTTTGGGGGCAAAAAATTGAAATTTATTAAAAATTATTTTAGACGAAAAGAAAGTGCCTCGTTGTGAGACACTTTCTGCTTGCACTTAACTCTTACTCGTTCTACTTTTATACGACTGCCGCGACTTCGTCCGTCACATCCAATTCTTCTTTATGCCCATCGGCAAAAGTGTACGCGATTGATTTCATATTGTATTATAAAGCATTAGCTAATACCAAATTTCATTGCAAGAAAAGATGCCAGTAAGCCCGAACCAGTAGCTATAGCAAAATCCCAAATCCCTTTTAACACATTCTTTAATGTTTTTGCTTGTTTCTTCCTACACGCGTCTTCTGCTTGAGTTATTAACGAAGAAATAGATTTTTCTTGTTCATTTGATAATTTCAAATTATTGATTTCATCCTTCAATTCTGCAATCTTTTGACCATAATCCTCAAAATTTACTGTTTGCTCGTTATTATCGCCAACTTGGATGGCTGATCCAGTAACAGTATTACCTAAAAACTGGTTTTTTATGTTGTTGACTATAAATGCTGAATCACCTAACAATTTTATCTCTTCAATTCTTGCTTCCTTGTCTTCAAAATAGTGTAACCCTTTTTGTGTTAAAGCAACAAATGCGACAAATCCACTTGAATTATAACTTACACCACGTTCACCCAAAGATATATACCCGCAATTATATAAGTGTTCAATAACTCTTCCTCGTGCGTGCACACCAATAATAGGTATAAATGTTTCTCCACTTTCATCTATTCTTATAGCAATTGCTTTTAACTCCGATTCGCATTCTTCATCCAATACGGAAAAGTAAGGGTCTTGTCGCAATTTGGCTCTTATGTATATTTCACATTGCTTAAAATAATCAAATCCTTTCTGTTCTATTCTTCCCATATATGGATAATTATCTGCCCAGGAAATATTTGATAAATAACCTGCATCAATTAATGCTTTGATTTTGCTTCTCAGCCGTTCATCATCCACATTGTTATTGCATTTTCTAAATTCTTCACATAAAATATTGGGATAACCGCTCTGATTATCTATACAAAGTTTTAATAACTCTTCTAATTCTTTACTTAAAAACTCCATATTGCCACTCCTATAATGGTTTACTTAACAAGTTTTTACAGTCCTCACAGTTGGCATTGCAATCCACCAAATCAAAACTATTAGCTTTTCTAACTATTCCGACATAAGGGATTTCCTTCTCTTTACAAATCGCAATAATTGTTCTCCTCTCTTCTGTTTTCATTTTGTTACCCAAATAGATTTTCTTCGCTTTGAAAAAAGGAATGTTTTTTGCCTTTTTATCGGATTCGTATTGTATCAACCGCCATTCATTTTGATCCGCCCAATGCAAACTTTTTCTTAACAACCCATTAAAGTAGATTTGCCACAAATCAAATATGCTTGTCTTTTTATCGCTATTCAAACTTAGCGGCAAAAAGTCATTGCGTTTTTGGCTGTAAATTACCGGAAACAAGTTCATGTATAATTCGCTCTTATAATCAATCTCATATTCAACACAAAAGCCTTTGCTATCATTTGTCGCCCACATGCGATTAAGATAGGGTGAAGTTGTGAAACAAGTCATTTTGAAATGCTTGAACATATCAACAAATTCTTTGTATTCATTTTGTATTTCATCTACTATTGCCGGAACCCAATCTTCGGATTGTTTTACCGCAACAAAGACGAATAATATAAAATTTTGGATTGTCAACTTTTGTCGTTCATCTAATGTATTATCAATAGCCTCTATTGCCTTTTGTTCGTTACCATATTCGTATAATTTGAGTGCAATCTTGTAAGGCAATTCTTCAATTGCTAATCCGTCATCTTCAATATCAAAATATTTACAATATTGTTTTAATCGTTGCACACAGAACTTATCATATTCCAAATCAACAGCACAATCAAAACAATCATCAAACCTTTCGGTATCATTCAGATATACTGTTCCGTCTGTGAGGTTATTGATTGAATGGTCATTATAACGATAATATCTGACCAAACGATATGGTGGATTCTGGATATGAACTAAATTGTTAAACTCCTCCCACCCAAGTTGTTCCAACTGCGTTAAAGAGCATATTTGCCCGCACAAGATACAAGAGTCGTTTGGATTGATTCCGAGAAGTTGCGATATATCCATTACTAAACTTTTACTCCATAGGTTTGATCATTGACTCGATGAAAGCGATTTCGGATTCATCGAGGTTGTATTTAGCGTATAATTGCTTGTCGATTTCGGGGACGGACTTCGACCAATCAATATCTGATTGGGTAGTAAAGTCTTGAAGCGGTACAAAACGATAGTTCCCTTGCATAGAGTTTTGCGTTATTTTGATAAGCGAAACACAAAACTGGAAAAACACAGTATTTATATATTTCGCTACATTATTACAACTTTCGGCATCCTTAAAGGGACCTACAACAAGGTAGGTTTCTGTGCAACAAGAATTAGGATTAGCTATAAATGGTTTTAATCTATCCGTATCACTTTTCCCTGTTCCCCATGCTTTGGGAATTAAAACTTTATACATATCGATCCAGTCAATATGTTTACGAATTATGGATTTAGCGACATAACCTACACCATTTTTTCTCCAACCGTTATAATAAAAAACCGTTGATTTATCAAATGATTCCATTTTGAAATCAATTTTTACACGTTTTGAACTATGTTCTTCACGAATATCAAAACCAAAAGGATCATTTAAGCTAACAATTGAAGAAAACCAAACATTGTTTTTAGATTTAATTTTATTTAATATTTTTATTGACTCATTACTGCGTACAAAAATACCATAGTCTTCTTCACTTAAATCACGCGAACAAGTTTTTGTTTCTCCTTTGCAATTGGACACGATCAAGGTATCTTTGGTTTTTGATTTGCTATTCCACAGGAAATAGCAAATGCCACCTTTGATTTCGACATCGGGGAAACAATCTCTTGAATCCACAAAATCAAATAAAGCCTCAAGCTTATGATTATTCATCATCTTCTTTCTAAATGATTTAAGTTCATTATCATCTGTATACCAATTCGCTTTCATTATCATAGAAATGTAATCAGGATTCATTTTTTCTGCCATTTCTACAAAAAGATGATAAATAGGAAGACCTTTTTGTCCATGTCCTTCTAATTGATACGGTGGATTTCCTACTACTGCGTCGAATTTCATTTCTGCTACTCCTTTATTCCAATAACTGCCTCTTGTAACCTTTGCGCGGAATTGTTCCGGCTTCTCTTTGAGTTGGTTGATGAGGTCTTCAAAATAGTGTGCGTTTGCTTTTGTGCCCGAATATCCGCAAAGGGTACGTTGAGTGATAAACTTCGCCATTTCCGTCTTGCAAATGACGAAGACGTTTTCTTTTACGGTCTGGTTCCACAGTTCGCGTTGCTTTTCGAGCGTGAGTTCTTCTTGGCACTCAGCGCAACGCTTACGATATATGCTGTAGGTGACGTACAACGGATACAAACCTGTTTTGGAATTGATTTCCAATATTTGCGCCGACGTATTAGCAAGCGTGTCCACCGTCACTTTGCCGCGATCGACGAAACGGGGTTCTTCTATCGTTTCCTCATGGTTTTCGTCGTAGAAATCATATCCGCCCAAACAATCGCTAAGGTGCATATTGACGACGCGCCACGGGGTCAGCACCGTTTCTTTGTCGGGGTTTTTGAACGTGGCGAACAAAGCGGCTATCTTTTGTACTCTTTCGGTAGGCGGGAGCGCGTCGGCGGCTTTTGCCAATTGACGAATGCGGCGTCCGGCGGCAATGAAGATATCGGCATCGTAATACTTAGCAAACTTTTTGAATAGTTCTTTCGTGACGCCTTGCCCCTTGTTCTCCTTATCCTTCGACTCGTTCTTGGGCATAAACTCTTTCCAAGATGCGTCGTCGATCAGATCGGTAAAGTTGTCGATGGTAATATCCTTATCAATAGGAATGTTCGCGCCGTAAATCAAAAGCGGAATGCGAACGGATATACCGCGCAAAATGGAAATGGCTTTTTGTTTGTTGTCCTGTTTCTTCTTTTTCTCTTCGAGGAAGGCGATTTCTTCAGGTGTGCGCTCTTTTTTCGGCTTGCGCTCGATTCGTTCCAATTCCTCGTATTCTTCATCGGTAAACCCTTGGTTGTTGACGTCAACGGTTTCTACCTTTTTGGACTGTTTGCTCGCGCCGATGATCTTCTTCAAGTCTTCAAAGTCTTTGAGTTCCAGTCCGTCCAACTTCATCAGGTTGTCATTGTAGATATGGATATCGTCGAAGCCGTTGCGAACGACTCTATCGGTATAGACGCGCTTGAGTTGTTGCAACAATCCGTCCACGTTGTAGGGGAGCATATTGGAGCCTTCCACGGCAATGACGGGGCAGAAGTTGAGGAACTCACCCATAACGACTTTGTCACTGGACGTATCACCGGCTCGTGTGGAAAGCCGACCGGCTTCGGCAACGACTTTCAACGTCCTATCCGGCGCAAAGTCGAAGACATAGCAATCCTCTTTGATCTTGCCGTTGATATTGGCGGGCGATTGCACACGGAAAATAGTCTGCATATAACTGGATGCAGACGTAGAGAACGTACCCGCGAGCATAAAGACCGCCGTCCATTCGGGAACGGTTACGCCGGTAGTCAATTTGCCGCAAGAAAGAGTGATCGAATAGGTTTCGGCGGGATTATCGCCGAAAGCGTCCTGCACTTTCTTCAACGCTTCGGTAGACTTTTCTTCCTCGTCCCCGCTACCCGCGACGTTTGCAATATTAAAGTGTTTGAAAACGGGGTGCTGTTTGAGAAGTGCAGATAAAGCGCGGGCTTCTTTCACGCCTGGCACCATCCATAAAGAGTGACGGAAATAATTACGATACTCTTCGGTAGAATACGGATAGTTACTGTTTTCGTCCGTCTTGCAAAGCAGATTGAGAAAACTCTCCACGTCGACTTTGTGTACAAAGTCGCCGACTTTTGCATCCGACGGAATGGCTTTGAAATCCTTTTCGGGTTTCCCTGTCCAAGTGCGGAAGAACTCGTGGAAGTTGAAAGCGGAGTCCTCGGCGTCAATATATCCGGGGATCAATTTGTCAAGGTTGTAGGTAAAAATTTGCAGTTTTGGCAACGTCGCATAAGGGTTGCTATCGCCGAAGTGATATTTATCCCATTCGGCTTTCGCTTTCTGCTCCATCACATAGTCCCACGTGTATATCTCTTGTTCGCTGAACTTGCTAACGATGTTAAAGGGTGTACCCGACAATTCAAGAAGCTTCGGTTTCTTTTTATGGTCGTTCAAAAGTTCGATAACAGTTTGACCGAGTTTCGTTTGCGTTCCTTCGTGCGCTTCGTCGATAATGACGAAATCCCAATCAATCAAAAACTCCAATATGTTTTTATCGAATTTGCCGCCTACCGCTTCACTACCACGCAAGTCTTGAATGGAAGCGAAATATACAAACTTGTTATCGTCATTTTCAATCAGTTTTTCTATGGTTTCGCCCTGCGTTTTTGAACCGAATTGGTAATCAGTATCGTAAAAGATTTTTACAAAGTCTTCAAACCAACCCTTACTGACAACAGGACGATGGGTGATAATGATCGTCTTTTGAAAGCCGCATTCTTTAGCAACTTGCAAAGCGGTCAAAGTTTTGCCGAAACGCATTTTCGCGTTCCAAAGCATATGGTCGTTGGTCTTAAATCTCGTGACCGTTTCTTTGATTGCTTTCTTTTGTTCGGGACGGAAGATAATGGGCGTTTTTCCTTCGGAGACTTCGTTGGAAGTGAGTGCGCGTCGTCCTTCTTTGACGGCTTTTATCGCGTTTTTGACCGTTTCCAAATCCACAGGAAACCACTCCACGCCTTTCTTTTCGTCATTAAACTTGTGACGCGTAATGCCTGAGCGGATCAATACGGAATGAACCGCTTTATCCGAAAAAGACCGCAGTTTCTTTTTACCGTCGATTATTTCCTCTCGCACGGCAAGTTCCGTATACAACAAGTCGTATGAGATCGCCGCCGTCTGTGTATATTGGTCAATTCGTTTCTTGGCGGCGATGTTCAGGTCTCTGCAATTCGGGAAAAGCAAGTCGGGCGTTTTGTCCGAGCGTAAAGTGGCTTCGCCGATTTTCAGCAAGCCTTTATGTTCTTTGTCATTTATGCCGAAGACATAAATCAACGTATATGTAAAGGTTGACGTAAACTGACTCATCTGTGCCTCCCGTCAAGCGAAGTGACGAATTTAACCTTCTTGTTTTCCTCCCAATCCATAACGTAACAATAAATGCCGTTATGACGGTTTCTGTTGTTTTTCAAACAGCCTTCGCACTCTTCCGGCTTCGGCTCGTCGAACATGGACATTTGCAACGACTCTTGTTTGTGACAACTGTTCGGAATAACGAACTTCAAACCGTCCATCTGCCATATATTCCACGCAAGTATCTCGGCAATCTCGCGCAGGTATTCTCTTATCGGATACACGCCGAACTTGTCTTCGTAGTAGTCGCAGAACGTAAAGAGTAGGTTTTCACGAGCGAGAAGGACGTTATCGCCTTGCCAGTCGTAGCCGTAAATGCTTTTGTAGGCTTCTTTCGCGCACTCGTACCACTCTTTTTCTCCGTCTACGTTTTCGGTAACGATACGGAGTTTCCTGTCAAGCAAGCCGATACGGTCTTTAACGGGTATAGTCTCGCCGGTAACGGTATCATATCGGCTGGCAAGATACGGCGCTTCGCCGCAAGTAATCTCAAGACGTTGCGCTTTTACGTAGTCCTGCCACGTTTTACCGTCGGGGATAATTACCTTTTCTTCGTTCGTCGTCCAACCTTTTTCCGTTTCGGTATTAAAGACGTTTTCGCGCCCGAACCAGGCGTTATCGACGAGGTTGTTTTGTTTATTGCATATCCACGAGGGTGTAAAAACTTCCGCTTTGTCGCGGACGCGGGAAAGTTGCTCTTGTTTGGTTTTCTCCGTGCGCGGCTTTATGAGATTCCCGTTCGTGCCCGTAATGGCATAAATTTCTATATGGTCGTTGCTTCCGTATCCGAAGCCTTTTGAGGCATAACCGTCCGTAGCCCAAATCAAATTCTTACCCGAAGAATTGTCTTTGAGCAGAATAGAAAGGAGCGATGCGTCCATCTCCAATATCTTATTCTCTTTTACGTCAACTCTAATCTCTTTTGCCATTGAGGTTACCTTCTCATTAAGTATGCGAGTAGGTCGCAAGCTTCTTTCATATCTTTTGCTTTTGAATACGCATCAATAGAATTGATCCATGCCGCCTTTTGCTGATAGGATAGACTTATGTCATTCCATATTATTTGCTTAATGGCTTCAGTTTGGGCCTTTTCTAATCCTTTATGGATAATATAATCATACAAATTCATTTGGTTAAATTCCCTATACGCATTATTCATCCGTGTCAACAATTTCCATAATATCGGAAATGTCGCATTGCAGGACTTTGCAGATTTTAACAAGAATCTCGGTATTGACGTTCTCATTCCGTCCAAGTTTTGCCATAGCGGTTGTGGTAATACCGGTCGCCTTGCGCAGATCCTCTTTTTTCATGTCTTTATCAATAAGCAACTTCCAAAGTTTCTTATAACTAACTGCCATATTTATTCTCCAATCATCAAGAAATATAAAGTTTTATTTATTGTACCATATCTCCTTTTGATTTTCAAGGTATTCTCTAAGATTTGGAGATTATTTTTAGAAAAATGATGCTGATAGCCCAAAAGTCCGCCATTGGGAGAAAATTATCACCCCACATGAAAGGTCGATCGGATAAGTTTCTTGTTTGATACATTATCAAATCACTTTTTCATTTGTTCCGATATGATTGATAAGTCGACCTTTTGAGCCTTTACGCTGTTTTCAATGTTGTCCAAAACATAATTAGCCACCTCAGGCTCCCAATAAATCTTTAACTCGTTTTTAGCTCTTGTTACTGCCGTATAAAAAATATTCTTTGTAATACTTTCGTCAGCTTCTTTGGTAATTACGATCTTAACCGAATCAAATTCCAAGCCTTGAGCTTTGTGAATTGACATCGCATAAGCGATTTGAAATGGGAGTTTTGTTCTCGAATCCATATCTGAATCATATTCGTCAGTATGATATTTCATCTTTTCAACGATGGCATAGGAGATGCCGTCTTCTTCAACAATTCTTATCTCATTCGATAACCGACCGAAATAATCTATTTTGTCATAAAGCCTAATTTTAAACGTAATATTATCCTCATCCTCATTAATTGAATCAATTTTCCCTTTCAAGTTATTATAAATGCCATATGTGCTATAGTCGTTAATGATAAAGACGACCGGATCATCCACTTTGTATAAATTTTCTTGATATTCATGGGCTTCATTTGAATTGGATGCTTGTAAATATCTGTTAATATTGTTTATACCATAGAGACCATCATAGTTTAGACAAAGAACAACTTCCCCTTCTTTAACGTCAAAGATTTCATAATTGTCTTTTATCTTTTCCGTCATTTCATAAGCAGACAATAATTCCAAAATGCTTTTCTTTTTCCCTGCCCTAACTTCGGTCCAAATATTAGATATCTCTTTAACGTCAGTCCTGTATTCCTTTTCCAAAGCGTAGACCACTTTATGAGGCTGAAGGATGTTTAACAGAAGATCGAACCAGTTTCCGAATTCAATCGATTGGATTTGCTCGGGATCGCCAACAAATAAAAATGCTGAATAATTATAGGCGTTTAAAATCTCGTTAATTGCTTCCGTTGATACAAAGCTTGCCTCGTCTACGATAATAATATCAAATTGATCATGCTCTCGTTCTTTTTCAAACTGAGCAATATTCATATATTTAACTGCTGTCTCACAATCTTTTATCTTTATGTTGTTATTTGCGGTATTAGTAGTGGTTAAACATAGGATCCTTTTTGACGAATTGTTTTTTATAAACTCTTTAATTAAAGTCGTTTTCCCTGTTCCCGCGGCTCCCGTTACTAACGAGATAGATGATCGTTTAAAAGAATCCGTCAAAATATCTTTCTGCTTTTCCGATAAAAGCATATTGCCGGAATAATCGTCCTCCACAAATTGAACTCTTTTTTTACACAACTCCAATGCGCGAGCAACAACATTTTTCGTTATGGTATAATATGATTCAATCGTATAATAGCCATTAACGCAAATAATAACATGATCGGAATAATACGAATTCTCTTTTAAAAGCTTTTCATTGAATTTATCTTTTAATTCAATAAACCTCTCGTTAGAATAACCAATATCCTTAGGTTTAATGAAAAGAGTATTGTTTTGATTGATATACTCAGTCATATAGTGATAAAGAATATCCCCTTCCGACCCAGATGCGTTAAACAACTCGTATATTGTATGCAAAGAAGGCTTTACAACTTTGGGAGAGAAGGCAAAAGGCATTTTTTCAAATGCTTTTGTCCCCAAATGAATTCTCAAGCCGTTGAACTTCTCATTATATGCAGGTTTATCCCGAAATTGCATATACCTTTGCGCCTTTATCGTACTGTTCTGCATATCCAACAATAACAAACGCACAGTATTCGTTCCTAAGCCATTCTTTTTGACAAAGTCCTTTATTGTTTTTAAAAACTTATCATAATATCCGTTGGGTTGCAGTTCTAAATCAACGCCATTGTCGATTATATCCAACAAAGACATCCTCTTCTCTTTTATATAACGCATGAGTGAATGATAATCTTTATCCCTTTTACCATCCGTTGTGTCTATGTTTATTAAATAAAGTAAATTTTTAAATGTGCAAGGCCTGATTGAGTATTCATAGTCATAGATTACATTAATAAAGATTTTCGTGTTTAAAAATGTGATTTGCTTCTTTGAAAGTATCAATTTAAGGTCATAATCAAACCTTATGTTTTTAAAGCTATAACAAACAAAGGTGTTGTACTTATTGGTTTTATCATCCGATACATCAAAAACATATTCGTAGAAAAAATGTCCATTGATATATCGCATAGATCTTTTTCGGACGAAATATTGATTACGCGATAATCTTTGCGCGTCACAAGGAGAATGCAATAAAACATAAAGTATTTTTTCATAAAATGACGTAATGCTGTCATCCAAATCCAAAGGATATTTATCAATATTTCCAAAAACACTTATTCCATATTTTCTAGATAAGAAATCTTTTAATGCAATGAGTTTCGGTATGTACTTTATAGTTAGAGCTTCAGACTGCATCCGACCAAATTCCATATGTCCAACACTGGAATCTAATAGAGCATGAAACTTATCTATATCGCAATAATGGGCTTTAAAAAATGACCTAACAATTTTCAAATTATCCTGTGTTTGATATAGATCCGTTGAATTTTCCTCATCATACACTTTATACATAAACGCTTCGCAAAAATTCCTTAAATGGGGCAAAATATCTGTCGATACTTCACTCCTGTTTTCTTCATCCACTTTTGCAAATTTACGATCTATTATCTCCGACGTTTCGATTAATCTTTTGTCGATTATTTTCATCTTTTTTCTCCATTACGATATGTTTGTATTGCAATTAGCATTATAGCATATTCCTCTCTTTCTATCAATATTGATTCGCCCGAAACAGTCATAATTATTTATCCAATAATAGAATCACATCTAGGGAGAAACGAACAACTCTCATTCCCTTAATTTAAAAGAAAATTAAGCAAAATTCCGCTTTAGGCGTTGACATATCGCTTATTTTTGGCTATAATTTAAGCGATAGCAGGAAGGAGCAAGCGATCATGAGAGAATTTCATTATGATTTTTTAAAAGAAAAACGCTGGGATAAGGATGTCTTGGGTTATATCGGACTTATCCACGAATACAAAGGAAAACAACAGCTTTATTTAAAACAAAAGCCGATGGAACTTTCTCGTCTTGTCGAGATCGCCAAGATACAGAGTACGGAATCATCCAATGCCATAGAAGGTATCGTTACGACGAATCAACGTTTGAAACAGTTGATGCAAGAGAAGACGGCGCCGAGAAATCGGAACGAGCAAGAGATAATGGGGTATCGTGCCGTACTTGATATGATCCACGAAAGTTTTGAGTATATGCCCATTAGTGCGAACATCATTCTTCAATTGCATAAGAAACTTTACTCTCTGCTCCCGACGTCCTTCGGCGGCATGTTCAAAACGACTTCCAACGAGATCGACGAGATTCACTCGGACGGATCGGTTATCGTTCGTTTCAAACCACTTGAACCATTTGAAACGCCCGACGCCGTGCAAAAGTTATGTGAAGAATACAATAGAATCATTTCATCCGGAGAAGTCGATCCGCTCGTCGTGATCCCGACTTTTATTCACGACTTTTTGTGTATCCACCCGTTCAACGACGGCAACGGCAGAATGAGCCGGCTTTTGACAACACTTCTTCTTTATAAAAACGGTTATGTCGTAGGGAAATATATTTCTCTTGAAAAAAAGATTCACGATAATAAAGATGATTATTACGATGCATTGCAAACGTCTTCCGAGAATTGGCACGAAGGTAAAAATGACGACACGGCTTTCACGAAGTATTTGCTTGGCGTAATTCTATCCGCCTACAGAGATTTTGAAGAACGCATAGAGATTGTTTCCGACAAGAAATCGGCAATAGATAAGGTCAAGGAAGCATTCAATGTTAAATTAGGCAAAGTCACCAAAAGTGACATTATGGAGTTATGTCCCTCCCTCAGCCGTTCTTCCGTAGAAAAAGCTCTGCGCGACCTGATCGCCGCAGGATTTATCACAAAGCACGGCAACGGGCCTGCAACATTCTATATAACGAAACAATGACATAGTTTTATGATTAAGGACCTAATTACAAAAGAATTTAAAGATTGCTTGAGCACCTATTGGGGACAATTATTCACTTATAATCACGCCCTTATGAAACGTTCCGAAGATGAAAAACTGTTTGGGACAGAATCTTTTACCGAAATTATAGATTTTTATTTGACCTCCCAAGCATTAACCTTTATAAAAGACGTTTTGTTGCAACATTTTGGTAGTCCGGGTATGTTACTTACTGCACGCTGTTTTCTCGAAGGATTAGCGTTAAAACGTCTATATCAAAAAGGGCAGATTTCAGACTTACAAATAGAACTATTAAGAAAGCAAGTTCACCTGATTGAATACAATTATTATAAAAATTTTCAAGATATTGCCGACATAATTCTTATTCCCGAAAAGCTGTCGAAAGACAAGGACGATGTAGTTGTTTTTTTTCGTGAAAAACTATCTGACAATTACACCGATGAAGATATAACCAATATATTAAAAAGCAATTTACCTTTTTTATGTCAAGGACATGTTGTCCATCGTAAAATGGTGGCAGAAACCTTGGGTGAGGATTATGCAAAACTATACGGACTGTATAGCCAAGCAATTCATCCGTCTGTAAATGATTTCTATTCAAACGAAGGAATTTGGTCCACTATTCCTGACATCCTGCTCCTCATCACACAAGAGTACTCAACCCTTCCTCTAACACGGTTGACTTTCGAGGTGTATTATACCGCAATATATACCGCGGTTTTATCACGAAAATACAATGATTTAGTTGCCCAAGAGTGTAATTTGCTAAATCAAATAAGCAATGAATTTCAAAAGACTTTTGGAAAGAATTATACGTCAGATACATTAACAAGTCTCTCTCTTATACTCTCAGAAATCTGCTCCGATAAACTCCTTGGATTGTCCGAACAAGTAAAATCTAAATGGAAAATCATATTAGATATGCTAGCATCATTTCAAAAATGCTATTTGAGTGCCTTCCCCCGAGAGGAGCGTTTTAAGCTACTTGAAGAACATGAACGCATGCAGATCAAACGAAACATAGGTGAAGAATACCCGTTAGATAAAGCGTATAACTATTATAAATCATTATACCCTAATGGAATCGAACAAAGCATATTTGAGAAAAACTTCCGTACAACAACAGGGTATTCCATTGATGATAAAGGTTCCACCGAAAGCCTTACCCGAATAGTAAAAGATTTTGTATCAAAGTTTTCTGTCAAGAATCCAAAATCTTCTACCTCTTGGGATCGAGTAATGCTTTTAGATTATGTTGAGAGTCAAATGATATCTCATGCAAATGGTTACTTATGGTATGCAAACAGTGGTTCATGGGGTGACATAGTGAATAATATTTTGGCTACAGATAATTGTTTAGTATTTATCCTAAAAGAGATTTTGTTACTATTTGAAACTCACAGAATAGTAGACAAATCTAGCAAATACAAAGATATAATAGCAGCTGTTAAAATCGGAATTAATACAATTGAAAAACTGATTTCGGAGAAAGCGACCATCTTAAAAACACCTGGCATCAAGATATAACTACGCAATGGTTTTTGAAACCACTAATAATCGAGAAGCGCAGAATAGTTCAAACTGACATTCAGTTTCGCCGCCAAGCAAAACCTAAATCGAACGGAAAAGTTCGGTTTAGGTTTTTTACAAGGAGGCTAACATGAATAATAAGTACACGTGGCATTATACTGATGAAGAGTACATGCAACTTGCAAATGAACAATTGGAAGTGTTTTATTATCATTTTAATTACAAGGATTATATTACACCATACAATGAATCACGCGAACTTATTGGTCGAATTATTGAAGAGTTCCAATATCTTGAATCTTGTATAAAACACTTATTAGAGGTTGCAGTTGAGAATGGTATTTATAGTGGAAAAAAATATTTTAACTTCGATCATTTTATACAAGCGACAAAAGTGATACGAGAACTCACAAATATTCTAATAGAAGACAATATTTCAAAAGAATTAATAAAACTAATCAAATTTCGAAACTATATCATTCACTCGCATTATATTAGTGACAACAAAGAGGATGCAGAAAAAATGTTCCCTCATTTTTTGTTTTCAGTTTTCGAAGCAATCGACTATATATCGAATGTCACAAACAGAATAATCGGTGGAGCAACTCATATCCCAAATGTTTTCGAATTAAGTATTAAAAAGGCATAATGTTTTTTATGCCGCGAAAGGCTCTTGACGTGAAAAAGGAGTGTGTTAGGCTATGTGCCGAAAAGGCAACGAAAAAGCCCCCTTGGGGCTGTATCGGTTGGCTCTTTTATCAGATGATTTATCAGTTTAATCGGCTCTTTTTCAAGTCCCGCTTTGTAAAACCGAACAATATCGGCTTTGGATAGTCTAAAAGCGGATTTTGCTTTTTCTATCGTTATCTGCTTTTGCAAATCTTCGAGTTTGGCTTCGTGTTCTGTTGCAAAGCGTTTTTCAACGCTATCTTCTGCAAGACCGTCCGTGACAAACAATGGTATTTTGTCTGCCACCCGCATTCAGTTGTGGGCACATTATATCATCTTTTCCCATCCTTGTAAAGCTTAAGGTGTTTAACAAAACTAACACCTTACCACTTTTTTCAAAAAAAATTTGGTGTTTTACCGACAATTATGTCAACGTTTCCCAAGCAGGTAAAGGAAAAAGCACCCAAGTGCTATTTCGTAGGCTCGCCCTCCGCCCACCGAACAATCCGGGAAACCCGATTATATATTTATATATTTCCGGCTTTTGCCAAATCGAGAATTGCCTCTATTCTATTCTTTGTTTTTGTCTTTATATCGTCAGAATCTTTAATTGTATCATAAGAAAGATGACTAACGTCAAACGGAACATCCTCTGCTTTTTCAGTTTTTTGGAAATAGAAAACCATTCTTCCCGTTTCAACATGTTTCAAAGCATAACCGACCTCAATCATAACATTATGGCGTGCGCCTGAAAGATCAGCAATAAAAATGTCGCATTCAGAAATGTTATTATACATTACTTTGCGGATGTCGAAAGTTCCAGTTTCTCGTGTGCCAAGATCTACTAATTCGAGATTTAATTCTTTTGCAACCGCTTTTATTGCTTTTAATCGTTTTTGAGACTGTTCATAATCACTGTCAGTTGATGCCGGATACCATCTTGCAAGAAATGCCTTCTTAGGCACGTGTTTGTATATTTCATTGTAAAGATCAATGACTTCTGAGATTCGCAAATTTTTAACGCTCCCGATATTATTCTTCTTGATCCACGAAAGGAATCCTTTATACTTCGATTCATTTGTAAGTCGATAATATGCCAATGCCCCGACAATAGCAATATTGGTAGAGGTTGACGTGATATTAGAGGTAACAAGCGCTGTATTGATATCTGTAATTTGTTGCCTGATTTTATCAATAGCAGTATCGTTTTCTGCTATGCTTGCATTTTTTAAAAGGTAGTCATATAATTCGACAAAAAAACTATATTTCGAAGAAACTATGTAAGCGGAAACCGCTGGGAATAACGTAAAATCTATGCCATTAATTGTTTTACGAGCAAGATAATATTTCCATCCAAACGATGGGTCTGTTTTTAGTTTTTCGTCCGTGAACACATCTTCGCTTTCCAAAATCACTTTTAAATTTTCTTCGAGGCTCAGCGGTATCTGCTTGGCGTTGATATTATGGAATATTACTCTTGAAAACTGATCCTGCTCTTCCGGATTTTGACACAAAATAAGACAAAACGGAACGTCGAAATCCTTCTCCACCTCATCTGCAGCACTCAATCTATGATTGCCATCGATTCGAGTTAGTTTTAGTTGTGTCTCATCAAAAGTGATATGTGCTATTCTGTTTCGGTCGCCTGAATCATGGTTATAAACGGAAATCGAAAAGTTTCCGACTTTCTTTTTATTGAGCGTCTCGCGCGACTGAATATCCGACCAAAGCTTCTCAACTTCCGAATAATTATTGCCAGAGAGAAGAGACGCAGACGATACTATTTCGGGGAAAAACCTATAATCTCCTTTGTTGAGAAAAGACGCCATTTCTCCTTTGTGTTCTTCAATTAGCTCCCTTTGTACTTCTTTATTGGCTTCAGACAATTTGCTAAGAGTTTTATAATCCGCATATCCTCGTAAGCAAAGGAAACCTCCCATTGAAAAATCAAGTATACCGCTTAAGGTTTTCATTCGTTCTGTATCTCCTATTCTTGAATGTTTGAGTAAGCGACAGCTTCATCTATTTTATACATCAGCATACTGGCAAAAATCAACCGTCTCATAGCATCCTTTTTGGAGATTGTTATGTTGGCGTGTGCTTTAGGATTACGTAATGCGGACATCGCTCCTTGTAACATAAACATCAAACCCTTTTGTTCATTCATGCCGGTATCAGTCGATGTATCACATACTTTTAGCATAGGATTATTTGGGGAGAAAACGGCGGTCATTACCGCATCGCCATCGGGAATTCTTGCGGCAGTTGGTTTGATTACCTTATACAGCTTTTTTACACGGTCATTGATTTCGATAAATGCATCTTCTGCCGCGTTTGAGAAATGTCCATCAGTAAAAAGTTGTTGGGATACTTTAGCGATACGTGGATGAATAATGCTCATAACGGCTTTCTCTGATGAGTTCATTTTGTATAGTAGCGCTTTAAGTATTGCCATTATTTGACCATATGTCAGAGGATTAAATAAAGAGTTTCCGTTTTGATACACAATGAACAGGCTTCCATTAAGATAATTCAATTCATTTGAATAATACAAATAATCTTGAGAAATAACATTGGCAATTTGATTCAAATCACGTGTAATATTCATGCAATCTATAGGGTTAACCGGAATCATAACCCAATTTGGTTTACTCCCCATTTGCGCAAGCCCATTATAGGTATTCTGCATTAATATCCAATCATTATTTTTTATCATATGGTTCTCCAATAGTTCTCAATATTCGGTTAAGAGTTCTTTTTCAAATTGTTCTTTTGCTGCTTCCCATTCCAATTCCGCTTCTGCTCGCATCTTTTTAACCATATTTCTAGTTTCTATTGCCTGCTTGGCAATCAAATCTTGCTCTCCAACAATATCAGGGAATGGCAATTTTAACAGGTCTTCTCTATTGAGACGATAGCGACTAGGCGTTGAACCACGTGCCTTTGAATACATAAGATCTCTGTAATATGCGGTCTTCAAAATAGCCATTATTGCTTCGGGGGCATATCCTGGTTTGCAACGCAACACTAAAAACTCAGCGGAAGCTATAGTAGTTCTTTTAAGAGAACGTACCATAACTATTTTTTGGTTTTGTATCGTTGGTCCGAGACGAGCGACCAAGATATCTCCTTCTTGAACTTCAAAGAACGTTCCGTTAATTTCATTTGCCGATTGTGTCCGTATTTCTTCTATATCAAGCGGTTTATTAGGTAAATCATCAATTCTAATCCAATCAATGACTTGATTCCCCCACTGTTGGACGTTAACTTTGTCTCCAACTATATTGCAAATATCATCAACAGTCAAGCCATTAAGCTGTGTGTTCTTTATTTTTGAATACCTTTTGACGTCTATTACACCATCTATATCGTTATAGCGTACTGCGAAGCATATCTTTGCTTTTGTTTGAGTCTGAAATTTGAATCGTGTTGTTAGTTTATTTTCAAACTCATTTAACAATTCATCTGCCTCATTTTTTTTACTCTGCCAGGCAGAAAACGCATAGTCCAAAAAATCAACAAGTTCTCGTTGCTTTGCTATTTTAGGACAATATATCTCTAAAGATTTGTATTCTTCCTTATTTATATTAGGCTGACCAGATGGGCGCTGTATACCATTAACCCAATTCTTATAAAAACTGGTTTTTGTATACCAGTATACATATTTAGGGTCAACTTTCGATTCATCAAATCTAAAACGAATACAGTACCCCGCAAATACCGCTTTCCCAATAGATCCATCATAATAATAAGTTTTCCCCACTGTTGCACCGGATCGAGCAAAAAGAATATCATTGGGTCTCAACAAATGTTTATCACAATAAGATTCAGCCGTCATATATTTGTGATCAACTTCAATCCCATAATCACCAAAATCCGTAATGCGAATATATTTGGGTTGATTCTCGCTGATACGCTCTATTGCGGTTGCCGATGTTCCATAACATGGCTCTGAATCCGTTAGTTCTCCTAACGGTACTTTCCCAAAACTATTGTTATGTTTGGATTTAGAATATAACGAGTGTTTAACATCAAGTCGATTATTTACATCCCCCCGTTTTACAGCGAAAACACAAAGGTCATTCGCATCGGGGGTCATACGAAAAAAGGGTTTGGATCCTTTTGATATTCCTCGTATTTTGCAATGATCTCATCCAATTGCGAGTCCGTTTTCCGACCGGTAGCGTCGTAACCTATCAGTTCGGGAGAAGCCATAAAGATGGGTTCGTCCCCATTGGGAATTTCCCACTCATTTCTCTTGCGAACAAAAATGACAGACGCTTTGACCCCTGCACCAAAATGGGCGAAAGCACACTGTGGCAAACTGACCACGGCAAGCAGTTGGAATTTCTCCAAAATGAAATCACGTACATACTGCATTGAACTATTGGTAAGAATACCGTCGGGCAAAACAATTGCGGCTTTACCTTTTCCGGGCTTTAAGAATTGCCAAATGCGCTCAATAAATAGAACTTCCGAACTTTGGTTTTTACGCGGTTTCTTCTTGCCTTTCGCATCCATATTGTTGCCCAATTCATACGAAGAAAGGTAGGGTTTCTCCGCTTGGTTGATGGTCGAACCGAATGGCGGATTCGTTAAGATTAAGTCAAATCTATTCTCACGAAAACCCCTGTTATGTTCGTACATTTTTTCAATGTTATCCAATGCGTCGTGGCTTATGACGTTGGTATGCCCATCGTCGTGTACGATCATATTCATTTTAGCGACACGAGCGATTTCATCATTGATTTCGATGCCGAAAAGGTGTTTTGCCGCAAAGTCATGCCAATAATTGAAGTATTCGACCGAACCTTTTTCGTAGTAGTCGGCGGCTTGGTTGCGCATATAATCAAGAGCATGTAGCAAAAATCCGCCTGAACCGCAAGAAGGATCCAAAACGTCCCAATCCTGTTGGGGCTTCATCATCTTCACACAAAACTCGATTATAGGACGCGGTGTAAAGTATTGACCGAAATCACCCTTAAAGAACCCGTCCATGAACTGTTCAAAGGCTACACCTTTCACATCCAAATCAGTTTTGTTGAGATTGATCGCTTCCAAATGAGATACGACGGTACGAAGGACACGGTCATCCACCTTGATTGATTCGGTAAAGACTTCCGGATCTTTCATCTTTTGCTCTTCATATAGCTCGTTTATTCTTTGGGCGAGTTTTGAAGAGGGCTCATGCGTCTTGATTTGGAATTGATAAGGCTCACCGTTCTTTCTCGGTTTTTGCTCATCGCTGATTTTAACAAAAATCAATTTGCAGAGTTCACCAAAAGCGGTAGGAGGAGAAAGACGACCTCCACCCCACAATGTTTGATGACACTTTTTGATAGCGGTAATCAAGTCTTCCCTTGCCACAGGTTTGATATCATTTTCCGTTCCCTTATAAAAACGGAATTCTTGCGGTTTTCCATATGCTTTAGGGAGATCGGCAAGAATGTTTTGCTCACGTTCAAGTGCACCATATTTGTCGGACACGTCAAAAATGCGACGCGTACCACCGGCGATAACAACGACATATTCGGCGCGGAGTTTTACCCACGTAGCATTTCCGATACCTTGTTCTATTGCTTGATTAAATTCGGCATCGGTTACTCCGTCTTTTTTACATTCGACGACAGCATAGGGACGCTTGCATTCATCGTCGCTGAATACGACAATATCCGCTCTATCCGTTGGGAGTCTATCGGGAACGACAACTTCAATTCTTATGCGATTTGCCGGATAGTCGTAATGGTATATCAATTCCGCCCAAAACTCGGCGCGCACTTTTTCCTCGGGGTCACTATAATTCTCGACATGGTTTTCCGATGATATGTAAGTAATCTTTTGTTTGTTTTCGCTTCCACTTATAAAGGCGTATCCGTCCTTAATCGCTTTTTCTAAATATGTCATCTTTGTACTCCTATGTGTGGTTATGCAGTTCAACTTGTATCTTATCCTATAACAAATTTACTAAATAATAACATAATCTAACAAATAAAGCAATATACAACATCCTCTATTTTAGCTTTTTGGCAAAAATACTGTGTTGAGTTGCATTTTTTCGTAATCCTCTATTGACTTAAGCCATAATGAAGGGTATAATAAAATAAATTGCAAAATGTTACAGTTATCCGTAATGGAGGATAAAATGGAAAGCATAAAACGTGATATTTATCTTAAAAGGTTGATCGACCGAGAGCAAAACGGGCTGGTCAAAATCATTACCGGCATCCGCAGGTGCGGAAAATCCTATCTTCTTAACAACCTTTTTTATGATTATTTGAAAGAAAAAGGTGTTGACGATAGCCATATCATAAAAATATCTCTTGACGATGACGAAAACGAGGACTTGCTTTTACCGAAAGCGTTGAGCCGTCACATCAAGAGTCTGATCGTTGACAACGACTTGTATTATATCTTGCTTGACGAAATACAACTTGCAGATAACTTTGTCGGCGTTTTGAACGGGCTTTTGAAATTGCCGAACGTTGATATTTACGTTACCGGGAGCAACTCAAAGTTTTTGTCTACGGATATCGTTACCGAGTTCCGCGGGCGCGGGGACGAGGTACGTATTTTGCCGCTTTCATTCTCTGAGTTTATGTCGGTTTATGACGGCACCGTTGCGGACGGATGGAAGGATTATTACACATACGGCGGACTGCCGCTTGTCCTTTCGCAAAAGAGCGAAGAAGCAAAGATGAACTATCTGAAAGGGCAATTGAAAAACGTTTATTTGAATGACATCATTGACCGCAACCGCATTCAGAACGAAGAACAGATCAACGCCGTTGTTGAGATACTCGCTTCAAGCATCGGTTCTCTTACCAATCCTTTGAAGTTGTCGAACACCTTCCGAAGCGTTGCCAATTTGCCGATTGCGGATAAAACGGTGTCTAACTTTCTTTCCTATTTGGAAGACGCCTTCCTTGTTGACAAAGCTAAACGCTACGATGTAAAGGGCAAGAAATACCTGTCTACACCGTCTAAATACTACTTCACCGATCTCGGTCTGCGTAACGCTGCGCTCGGCTTCCGTCAGCAAGAAGAAAACCACATCATGGAGAACATTATTTATCTCGAACTCTTAAAACGCGGTTTTTCAGTAGATGTTGGCATTGTTGAAGTCACCAAGCGCAACGAAGAAGGCAAAGTCGTCCGCAACTATTACGAAGTAGACTTCATTGCCAATCGCGGAAACAATAAATTCTATATCCAATCGGCATTTGCAATGGACACAGCAGAAAAACAAGAACAAGAAAAGAAGTCCATTATGAACATTAAGGACTTTTTCAAAAAAATCATCGTTGTAAAGGACGACATCAAGCGAAAGCGTGACGAAAACGGCATCGTAACTATGAGCATTTACGACTTTTTGCTTGATGAGAATAGTATCGAGTATTAATATACTGCTTAAGCGCTATATGTACGGAGGGAAACTGTGTTAAACAATTTTACAAGAAATCTATCAAAGGTTCCGCTATCCAATCATAAGTTGGATGAATTTTGGTATTGTACATATGAGTTTGAGGGCGATATACATGAGCTTTTGGCAGATGAATTAATAAAAAATAACAAAATCTTATCTTACATGAGAGAAAGCGATCAAGACTCACTAAGTTTTCTAAAAACTAATTTGGAAGATAAAATGAGAAAGCTTAAAACCTCATTGAAAAATCCAAAAGAAGGGTATAAGAAAAACGATGGAATATATATGAATTTCTTGTCTTATGAAGCACTAAAAGAATTTCATGATGTTTTACCGCTTTATTTATTGCAACGCAGTGATATTGAGAATCCAAAGTTTGGCGTTGATTCTGTATTCTATAAAGAAGATCGTATATGGGTATTTGAATTCAAAACAAGCACATCAACACTTAATGAAAATGCAACAGCAAAGAAAGTATATGAAGGCGTAGAATCATTGTTTTGTAAAGGGGATGTAAAAACAGCTTCGCTATATGATTGTAAAACCAATATTCGAAAAAATGATTTAAATCCAAAGTTATTAGAGGCTACCGATGAATTAATAGATAATCGAAGCGATACTGAAAAGCTCTTAGGCAATCCTAGCTTGGTTTTTAATGTTTGCATCGTTTCGCCTAGTAACGTTTTTTCACAAGAAGATATAAAAAAATATATAAAAAAGGAGTATCTGGATTGTAAAAACTGCATAGTAAATGGATCTAATTGTAAACAGTTCGCATGTCCAAGATTTGAAAAAATAAAAATTTTTAATGCTTTTCATGTCCAGCTACCTACAGATTTTTCTTTGGAAAAATTGTATGATAAAATAATCGAAAAAATGGAAGTAAAAGAGAATGAGTAAAAAAAGACGGAATGAATTCGAGTATTTGGAAAGTTTTCAAATGTAAACTGAATATTTTTTATCGTGTGAAACTGATTGTCAAAATTTTTCAACTGAAACATGCAATTTAGTATTCATAAAAATTTTTAATTCTACTCTTTTCGAATCTGATGAAAAAATAAAATCTAAAAAAGTAGCCTATTTGGTTTTTTGGTTGAATTTTATAATCGAATTACGTCATAGACAAATTGAGGAACCTCTGCTGACTACAATAATAACGATCATAGACAAACTTGATTTACAGCAATTAATTAAATACACATCAAAATTATTGCCATTTGATTTCACTGCAGAAATCAATTATGAGGTGCGCAAAATCTTTGATAACGAGACCGCATTAACAGATGCCCAAATAGATGTCTTTTTTGCAATTTTAGCCCGAAAAAACATAATCATTTCTGCCCCCACATCCTATGGAAAAACTGGAACAGTATTGAAATCTTTGTTAGTCTCGCTGGAAAAAGGAATTATTAAAAATTTTGTTGTTATATTACCAACAAAATCACTAATTAACGAATATAGAAAAAACATAAACTCCTATTTTAATAATCAACTAGATCAAATAGTGGTTACAGAAGCACCTTATATGCGACCTGAATCAGAAAAAGCAGTCTTCCTCTTTACGCAAGAGAGGTTTCTAATTTATAATAACAGTTTTCCTGATTATGTATTTGATTATGTTGTGCTTGACGAAGTCCAAGACTTAATTAATGTAGTAAAGGTCAGCGACAATGAGAGAAGTATTCTTTTGGCTAAAGCTATAGCCATTTTAGATTCGTATAATGTACCAATGGCGTTTTTAATGCCATATATAAATGCTCCCTATGATTCGTTTGTAGAAAAATTTGTTGATTTAGATTTAAAAAACACGCTAATCATAGACAATCTATTTTCGCCAACTTCTTCCATAAAGTATCTAATTAAAAAAGAGAATAATGTTTTTAATTTATACGATGTAACTTATAATAGAGGCTTTTTTTATAATACCAAACAAATAAAACTAGACATTCATGACGTAAATCCGGATGACACATTTGATTCCATAAGGTATGATTTATATAAAATCTGCGCATCTCCTGAAATAAATAGTTTAATAGAAAAAAATATCTATTTTTGCAGAAAAACTGATGTAAGCAATATAGCCGAATTATTTTCAACGAATATACAGTTAGATGATAAAGAATGTGCTAATAAAAGAAAGATGGCATTGATACGCTATTTATCAGATTACATCGACGAACATTTTGAACTAATTGAGTTTTTGAAAAAGGGTATTGCTATACACACGGGAGATTTGGACACATTTACAAAAAGGCAGATTGAAACGATTTTTGTGGAAGAAAAATCCGGAATTAACCACATTTTTTGCACAAGTACATTGCTTAAAGGTGTAAATTTAAATGCAAATAATCTATTCTTTTTAGCAAAAAAAGGGCGTTTTGATAATGCAGAGTTAGATAAAAAGAATCTTTTAGGCAGAGTTGGAAGGTTGGGAAATTGCCTTCAAGGTAGAATTTTCAGGTTTTTTGTTGACGCAAAAAATTTAAAGTTCGACACCATTAGACAAGAATTAAATTCTTCTAGTGAACCTTGCGAATTTTCGGACAAGAAATTTGCATTACCGACTGAAGATAAACAATCGTCTGCTCTCAAAACATATCTTTCTGATAAAAAGATAAAAAACAGAATTACGGAAGGATATCATAAAACTACGACTGACTATAACTGCTTCGATTATTTTCTTGGAATTGAGGAAAGTAAAAAAGTTCAGCAAAAAATTGCACAGAAGACAAACGCAGAAATACTAGAAATGGTTGCTGTCTTAAAACTTAGCAACTATGAATGCTACGAAAAGGTTGTCGCAATCTTAGCCAATATTTACGAATGGTCGAATTCTGCTGATGACATTTTATCAAAGCGCATGACAAAAACAAGGTTTATTGCAAGACTTTTTTATAATGTCGCAATTGGAACTACTATAAAAAAACTAGTGCAAAGCAGCTTAGAAATCAGCGCAAAGAATAACGAAAAACCATATATAATTACAACAGTAAGAGGACGTGAAGAGGTTTGGTTTTTATCCCCTAATGAACACGATGACTTAATAAATCGAGGCTTTAGAATTCGAGATTATACAGATAAAGATCGAAATAAACTTATTTATTCGACAATGTCGGATGTTAGCGATTTAATTGAGTTTAGATTAAAAAAATATTTACAAGATCTTTATTTTAGACTTACTCAACTGACCGACACCCATTTGGAGGATTTGGAATCATTTTTAACTCATTCAATTGTGGGTAATTCCAAAAAGATAGGATTAAAAAACATTGGTATTGTTGACGAGTTTGCAATTGATACGCTGTGTGAACAACCTCAACTGTTTGATGCAAATGATTGTCCAATAATAAGTGAAATAAGAGATTTTGCTGCTGCATTAGATGACACAGATCCTGTAAAATATTCTGTCCAAGATGTTTTTGGGACATAAATACAATGGTATACCGTAAACGCAATAATAAAAAAGGGGTTGTTATGGCAAAATTAACACCATATTCAGAATACAAAGAAGCTCGTGCACGAGCGCAAAAGCTCATTTATGACGTGCGAAGACACTCTTCTATTAATAAGCACTATAAGTTTGTTATTCGCCCAATCGGATCGCAAAGTCGGCGTTGCGTTATAAAAGATAATCACGGGAAGTATGACTTGGATTATCAAATTATTTTAACCAAGAATTCTAAAGACGGCGATTCGGATCCGACAGCAATCAAAAAAGCTTTTTTGCGAGCATTTACAGATTGCAGAAACAATAACGAAAGAATAGAAGATTCTACGACAGTAGTGACTGTAAGATGCTCAAAAAATCCAGGCAAATTTGACGCATCAAAAGAGAAGTTCTCCTTTGACTTTGTTATAATCAGTATTGATGAAGAAAAACGCATTCGACGCAACGGAAAAAGTGAATACACTTGGAATGAATTGCCTTCTCGAAACACCTATATTTATGATCGATATAAAAGACTTAGTGCTGTTCAGCAACGAGATCTTTTTGAAAACCATTTGATACCAAGGATTATTAATGAAAAACAAAAAAACGAAAGCCTTCGTTGTCCCTCAATAGATCTATTTTATCAAGAAGTGAACAATTACTACCAAAGGAATAAACTGCAATGACAAAAGAAGAACTGCTTAAACAAATACATTGTAAAACGGATGAAGAACGACAGAAAGCTGAGTTTTATCTTGAAATGAAAGGCGTCGCATTTCATAAAGCGATTCTTGATTATCTGTGTCAAGAAGAGAATAAGACTATTCCGATTGAATGGTCAGATCTATCCAACGAGCTACGTTCCGATAAAGCGCTTCGAGATATTTTGTATAAGTATTTAGCGACTCTCGAAGAATACATTCGCGCTTACATTTCAAACAAATACGAAGACACCGCTACTCAACAAGATTTTTGGATTGATACTAGCCGATATGATTATAACAAAATAAAAAACCAATTAATGAGCGGGAAACCTCTTTTCAAAACCCTTGAAGATGTCGATTTCGGCACATTAATAAAACAAGTTAAGAGTTTGCCTGAAATCGATAAGCACGAATTGTTTTATGGGGTTGGAACTGACGAAAACTTGGACGCTGTTAAGGAATTGCGCAATGCTGTCAGCCACCACAAATTTCTTAAATTGTACAAATTCAAAGACTGCAATGTGGATGGAATTGATTCCGATTCATTAATCGCAAATATTCAAAACTTGCGCCAGTTATTGCCTTCGCTATATCGCTTTGGCGAAAACGGAATGGGAGGGTTAACTGGGGATTTGTGCAATATTGAAGTGGTAATTTGAAAAGCTACTATTAATCATAAAAAATCTAAAAAAATGAGGTAAAAAATGGAAAAGAAATTAACTGATGAAGATTTATTTAAAGCTGATCCTTTTAAAAATCCAGTTTCATCTATTCATTTAAGAGCGTGCGTTGGTAGCAACTCAGGAGTCAGTCAAAACTCAAGAGATTGCATATTAATTGCTGGCTATACTAAGACTGTGGACTTGCTTTTTGCAGACATTAAGAAAAAAGATTTATGGATAGATGAAGGAGTTTACCCATTTGTTTATTGTTGTAGGCACTCTATAGAATTAGCTTTAAAAACCGTGCTTAAAAATCTAATCATAATTTACAAGTGCAAAAACAAGATATTGACTAGAAATGATTATATCTGCAACGTAGAAGAAGTATGTAAAAAACATGATATCCAATCTTTATATAATGAAATAATATCATTTAACGATTTCCAAAAAGAAATCAAGAATGAACTATGTCATTTTATATATTTTGAAGATTGCATAAAAGATTACTACTTTGATATCGATGATGATAATTTCAGATATACGTTCAAGCGCAATTTGTATGATACGAATTTACAAGATATCACAATTATTGATATAGGTTTATTATATTGGAAATATAAAAAATTGATGGCTTTTTTAGATCAATTAATAAACGTATTTAGTTCGCAACTATATACAGATTATTCTAAAAACCATACAAGCAATTTAAGTCGAAGTCAAATTGAAAAATTGTCATTAGACTTAAAAGGCTTTTTAACCTTAACAGAAGACGATAGGAAACAATTGAAATTGAATCTATGTAAAAAATATTCAATTAGTCAATCAGAATTTGACAAAGCTGTTAATTTAATAAAAAATCATTATTCTTTCTCGGTCAATTTAGGTATTGAGAATAAGTTTAAAGATCTTAGTCCTACATATTTTATAAAATTAGGAGAAATAAAAAAGGTACAAATCAAGAAAGATGCTGCAGAAAAACTACTACCAGGTCAAATGAGCATCGATATTACAAAACTAGATGATTTCTCTCCATTTAGCAAAGAATACTTCTATTGTTGCATACAAGTTGCAAATACCCTATCGGAAAATGAAAAGAGGGCAACACTTACTTTTTATGAAGTCACTTCACACCCAATAAATGGCGATTATCAATGCGAAGACATAGATTTTATATATGATTCTTGGGATACTTCTTCATTGAATGATGATTATATTGCAGAAAAAATTGGTTGCTTATTGCGAAACAACAGAATGGAAAAAGCCTTGCAAAAATGTGGGCAAATAACTTATCTGAAATGGTTTTACCAATATGTGCATAACTCGCCATCAAATACAAACGACTCTATTGTTTAAGAATAAACGCCCTTTGCCAATCCATTTATAAAATAGCAAATACTCGTTCAACTATAATCTTATCTGCACACAAGTATAGTGTAAGTTCAAACTGAGATTCAGTTTCGCCGCCAACACACAAACAGCTATTGAAGAAAAGCCTGAAAAACCCTACTAAACAGTAGGATTTTTTAGTTTTTAGCGGTCTAAAAACAGAGCCAAAAATCATTAAAAAAACGCTATTTTTCGCCCAAAGTCAGCCATTTTTGTATCTTGTATTTTTTTTGAAATCTCTTCCCAAAAACACCCCAAAATGCACTAATTTTTGTCATTTTTGCCCACAAATTTTCTAGGCATTATTATGAAAATACCCTAAAACTCCTTAGCCGTAGATCCGAGCCCGATTTCCAGAAGAAATGCCAAAGCGGGCACAATTTGTACCCGCTTTATAATAAATTATTTGTTTTTAATTGGCCGTCAATTTTAACGCTCCTATCAATTTATAAGCATTTGTGGAAGAATTTCTTCCCCAAATAGAACGCTTTGAACTTTTACCACATTTTACATATGATTTATGCAGCGAGGGCGTTAATGTTGACGCAATCGATAGCGGAGCGGATTTTTGCCCAAATTGTAAGATCTGCAAAAACCTCCACAATGCTACCAAGATCTGTGAAAGGCGGCTCTTGAAGAACCGAGAGGTCTTTCATCATTCCATTGTGAACGATGTATTCGACGATTTGATTGACAAAATATATTTGTTTGTCGTCGAGGTTTATATCTTTCAAAAATACATTGAAAACAGACTTTGCCGCCGCCATGTCAAGTCCTACGATTTCGCGCACGAATTCGCCAAGCGGCTTTTTGCCAAACTCCGCCTCATAATCGCTTTTCGAGCCGAGTTCTCCCCAAAGAATATTCTCGAGTTCTTCAATGTCTTCCTTTGTTGGCGGAATATTGTTTTTGAGCTTGAAGATTGCCGGCGAATCTTGATGCTGACGAACATAATATTCTGCCTTCAACCTGTAGTTTTTGAGATCGTCGTTCTCAAGTTCTGACTCATGCCAATCAATTGACAGAATCTCATCGTCGAAATTGGTGTCGAATTTGATTCGGCTGATTGGAATATACTTGACAAGGTCGCGAAGGTTTTGGCGGATATACTCAAACTCGTTGATGCCTGCATTGTCGATATAATTGTCGTGCAAAATTTGATTGATGAGATCCGCCTGCATCATAATTGCAGGGATATTTGCGACGCTTGCAATATCGCTCACTTTTGACAAAAGCTCAGCACGAGCGCGCACATATTTTTTGCCTACAATATACGCGAGTTCGATGCCATACATGAGTGCATCAAATCTAAGAGCCGTTGCTTCATCCTCATCAGGGATAACAAGTGGCGCGATTTCTTCTGCCATTGACAGCGTGTCTTCATATGACAACGGCTCATATGCAGACTCTTCAGAAAACTTCTCTACATAGCGAAGGTGCTGCTTGACGGCGAAATTTTCGCGATTGAGCTCACCGACTTTTTTGAGCAAATCATCTTTGAGGGATTTTCTGAAATCAACCAAATCATGGGTTTGATATGCCAAATCTTGCAGTTTAAATACGATTTGCGTCTTTAAATTGAAAATCTTGCCTTGAAGCGCTAGAGCGTTTGCAGTCGGCTTGCCCTTGTTTATCCGGAAGAACTCAAAGTTGCCGCAGAAGTCGAATATATAGAATTTTGTTTTGTCTTCGCCATCGATAAGACCAGAGCAAAGACGTGTCCCACGGCCTATCATTTGCCAGAATTTTGCCTTGCTGAACACCTTCTTGAAAAACACCAAATTCAAAATCTCCGGTATATCAATGCCAGTGTCAAGCATATCAACGGAGATGGCAATTTGCGGCAACTTGTTTTGTGTTGAAAACTCGTCAATCAAGCTCTGTGCATAGTTGGTGTAGTTGTCTATGACTTTTGCATAGCCGTTTAAGTGCGGATACTCTTTGTTGAACACTTCAAGGATTTTCTCCGCATGGGTATGATTCTTTGCAAAAATGATTGTCTTGCCTATCTTGTTGCCATATTCAACCTTGAGCCCATCGGCCATAAGGACATTTAGGACTTCCCTTATTGTGTCCTCGTTGAAAATCCACTCGTTGAGTGCAGAAGAACTGATGCTTTCGGGCAACTCGCCGTTTTCATCTTCAAATGTCTGCTCATAGACGGCTTTGTCCTCGTCGGAAAGCTCGTCATAGACGATGCCCTGCTCTATAAACTTGAGTTTTGTCTCAACGGACAAGAAATTCACAAGATAGCCGTCTTTTATTGCTTGAGACAGGTCATAGCCATAGGTTGGGACACCGGTCTCGAGTTCAAACACATCGTAGGTGTTTTTGTCAATCTCATCCTTTGGTGTGGCGGTAAGCCCAACAAGAAACGCGTCAAAATAGGTGAAAATATCACGATATTTGTTGTAGATTGAGCGGTGCGCTTCGTCGCAGATGACGAGGTCGAAATGCCCGACGGAATATATCTTGCCCTGATCGTCATTGACAGAGTCAATGCAGTTCATCATCGTCTGATAGGTTGAAAAAACGCAATGCGCATTGTAGTTGTCGTGGTCTTCGCAAAGATTGGTTGTTGAAAGATCTCCGTACAAGCTGTAAAAATTGCGTTTGGCTTGTTTGACAAGTGCGGTGCGGTCTGCAAGGAATAAAACGTTCTTCACCCAGCCGTAATCAATCAGAATTTTTGTGAGCGCAATGACGGTCCTTGTCTTGCCACTGCCAGTTGCCATAACGACAAGGGCTTTGCGTCTATTGTTTTCAAGGCTGTCACAAACGGCTTTGATTGCTCCCTCTTGATAGTATCTGTCTGCGATATTCTTGTCCACAATCGCATTTTTGAGGCTTGCGCGAAGAGTCATAAGGTTGAATGTCTTTTCAAGATCGCGCTTTGAATATATGGATGCAACAGGACGCTCAGGATAATAGGCGTCGTGCCAAATCCTATTGTCAAAACCGTTGGTGAGGAAGATAACCGGGCGCTGGCCAAACTTCTTTTCAAGCAGATCGGCATAGAGTTTTGCCTGCTGACGGCCAACGGAAATGTCAACGCAAGTGCGTTTTGCCTCAATGACTGCAAGCGGTTTGCCGTCGTCACCGAAGAGAACGTAGTCTGCATAACCCACTTCACTCTTGTTCGGCATACCCTGGAGTTCATACTCATCAATCCAATTGACGCCCTGCACCCAACCTGCGTCGGAGAGCATAACGTCTATATACTTCTTGCGCGTTGCATACTCGCTGAGCTCAAGCGGCTTTTGTGGATAAGTTGGTTGCTTGTCTTCTCTCTTGGCGGTAAGCTCCTCACGGAGTTTGTCGGGCTTGGTGGAAATATGCACTTTTTCGTCCACGTCAACCTTTGGGGCTGGCTCTGCCTGCTCGGTGTCACCACCAAGCAGCGATGCGTCAAACTCGCGCGCAAGATAATTCTCGCCATAGCAATATGCGACAAAATCCAAAAAATAGAACAAGTTTTCAAGGCAGAGCCTTGCTTGATCCTCGGATATCTTCCTGCCTGTGTGCGCTGCGATATTGCCAATCTTGCGGATATAATCCATCCTGCGCCACAAATCCACTCCAACGATATCGCGGAACTCTTCCGTTTGCACCATGCTCGCAAGCGTGTCTTGATATGGCGTTGCGAGGTCTTCATCCACCGAATACATCCACTTGACGGCAATCTCCATCGCCTTGCGACACGCAAGCACGCAAGAACAGACGTCAACCGTCAGCAGTCTTTCTGCCGACACCGCGACGTCCGAAAACTCGTCAAATTGCTTCTCCGCCTTCAAAAAATCAAAGTTTGTCATTCTATGCCTCTTGTGTGTTGTTGCGCTGATTATTAATCATATCATTAATTTCAGACAATCTATTTTCGTGATCCAATAACCATACAAAGTTATTGTTCACATAATCTTTTATGAATCGCGGTTTATCGCTTGATTTATTAATGATTTCCTTTAATGCTTTCCCTATTTTTAAATGCATTTCTATATATACCCTCAAATATCTCAAATAATTCCCTTGAGATTTATTAATATCATCAATTAATTGCTTCGTTTCTTTATTTGTCAAATTATCTATAAAATTATTAGCCTGTTTAAACTCATCTGTTTTATTGCTAATCTTTAAAACTGTATTCATACAATTTACAAAAATATTATCTATTGCATCTCCGATACTTTTAAAAAATTCATAATCATTATTGTTGAAAGCCTGCACTAATATTTCAGACGAAATTGAAATTGAATATGCCATTAATAAAAATTTAGTTATATCTGCACGCATTTTTGTTATTCTATTAATCAATTGAATTATAGAATTTTTTTGAATGCCATTAGCGGAATTTGAAACTAGTGCGCAATATAATCCTTGCATGCAATCAACCATTTCCCCGCGATATATTTTTTCAAAACATTGATACCAATAATCACTGTCATAATTGTCTAATAACTCATTAATATCTGCTTCTTTTGCATAAAAATCACCCATGCGCACCTCACGAATAAACGCTTGTGCAAAAAGCACATCTGGTTGTATTTTAAGAATATGCATATCAAAGAAAATTAGCCAAATAATCAGTCCCATCATATAAAATGAAACTAGCATTAAGTACGCAAATTTTATGTCTTGATTTCCCAGTAAATAATTTAGCCATATTATAAATGATATAAACAATGTAAGCAATCCCGGCATCGTATCATCAAAAATGTAATATGCATGTTTTTTATAAATCGCTCTTATATTAAAACATAGCACTAACTCTTGATTCATTTTTTTTATTATCATTACATGAATTGAAAAATACACAGCCAATAATGCAAACGGAATTGCTATTAACGCTATTGCCCAACTTTGATCGTTTGGCAGTTTTTGTGCGACCAAAATCTCATATTTGTTTGACAAAAAATACAACCCCAATAAGATGCCAAAAACAACCACATATTTTAGAGCATCGCTCAAAAATACAATATATTTTTTAGGGCGTATAACAATTAGCCTTTTAATTTTTCTAGAGTATATTTTTGCTTTTAATCTTTTGAACATATTATTTCCCCCTTATCCGAAGTATTTTTGCATGAGAGACTTTTCAAGAATCTCAAGTTGTTTTATGTTTTGTTGTATTGTTTGCTTTGATTTGTCCACTTGTCCAACAAAGTCAGCAAATTGATTTTGTAGGTCTATTGGAGGCAAAGGACATGGATATGCCTTTAATTTATCCATCTGTATTCCATCTTGTCCTGCTGTTCTTGCCGACATACCTTCAAGATATTCTAGTAAACATTTTTGTTTCAAAAAATATCTAAAAAACTCTTTATTCCCAGTTTTAGGAATTGCCTTCATCAACGCCACATTGAACGCTCCTTCAATTCCTTGTAGTATTTGAAAAATGGGTGGACCATAACGACCAATCATAATATCATCAGCTTTACAAAATCGTTTTGCCTTAGATTTTGGTATATATGTTATATAGTTATTGGTTTTATAATCTCTTATTTGAATTAATCTAATATTATCCCCGGTTGGTTCATATTCAAAAAATTTCTTGTCTGGTTGACTTCCCCCTTGGAACTTTATGACATCTTCTAAACAAAATACTGGAAAAGCTTTTTGATTCTTTATAGGATCTCCAAACATTTCGACGAAGCGGGCTTTGACAAGTTGATCCAACAACTCCAACTGCTTCTTCCGATTATAAATCAAAGATTGTAGAGTTTTTAAAGAAGCTATTATTACATCTCTAGTTTTTTCATCAAATAATTCTATTTGCACATTTCCAATGTCCGTTAGACTAATCGATGGATATGCAAAATCTTTGATTAAACGACTAGGCTTGTAATAATCAAAATATAATTTTAAATAATCAGAGATGTCTTCCTTGGGCATTATACAAGCTAAATGATTAACAACATAAGCCTCTTTTGGCAAAACATATACATATCCTTTAAGGCACGACATGCCGCTTTTAGCAAACAAAATTGTCCCTTTAGAATATAGTTTTAACCCGTATTTTTTTGCAACCGCATCAGACACCTTAAGAATTGAATCTATAGAAGCACCTTTTGATAAATCGGACAAATTGCCCGCTTTAACAAACGGGATCCCATCCATACTATAGCTCTCTTCTCCTTGTGGGGCACCTTGCCCAGCACCTATTTTGGCAACTTCTTTTAATAACTTCTTCATTTGTCTATATCTTTAAAGTTTTGTAATGTCCAACACATATCCATTGCTTTGCATTTCTTTGGCTAACGATAGTTTTGTTTCTTCTACATTATCCTTAAACGGTATATAAATTAATCCATCAATATCTGATGGCTTTTCCATATCTTCAGCCTGTGAAAGCAAAATAGCTACTTTTGAACGTCCTATTTTTGCTAATAGCATTCCTAGTTCTAGTACAACATTTTGTCTAGCACGATATTTTTTATTGTCCTCTTTGTTCTTTGCATAACCAATATCATCTGGTGTCGCTAAAACAATACCAAAATTAATATCATTGGTATGCTCTTCCAATTTTTCAATAATTGTTGCGCCCGAAGAAACTAATTGATCAAGTATTATTGGTTCTAAATCCCAGCGGCGAAGCATTGCTTCTAGTTGTGTGCGAGCATTTGCATCATGTCCATAAACTACAAAGACTTTTCGATTAACATTGCTTCTTATAGCCCCATTAAACAGCGCAGATACTTCGGCATTATTTTTCCCCTGGCAGTTTATTTTACCAGAATCCCAGCAATTAACAATACAGCCATTACTTAATGTTATGATTGTGCCATAATTGTTGCCCATTCGTTTTTGATCTACTACAATATAGTTGCTGCGTTTAAGAATATTAATGATGTTTTCAATTTCCATATTTAATCTCCTTGTCCTATTATTTTTTCAAGTTCTGCCATTTCTTTTGCGATATTTTCCTCAAGCGAGCGGATGTTTTCAAGGATTTCGCTTGTCGGCGGATACTCCACAGGTGTGTATTCCGTCTCTTTGTATTTGTTTATGCTGAGGTCATACGCGTTGTCTTTGATCTCTTGCTTGGGCACAAGGAATCCCTTGTCTGTTCTCTTTCTCTCTTCTTCACCCGCGAGGTTGTGGAAGCGTGCGATGATGTCAGGGATATCGTTGTCGCTGACAGGTGTGCGCTTGTCGTCCAAAGAGAAGCCATCTGCTTTCATGTTGTAGAACCACACTTTGTCCGTTCCGCCGTGGCCTGTCTTGGTGAACACAAGCACAGCCGTTGACACGCCTGCGTATGGTTTGAACACTCCGCTCGGCATGGAGATCACTGCTTCAAGTCGATTGTCTTCAACAATGGCCTTTCTTATGGCTTGGTGGGCTTTGGATGAGCCAAACAACACTCCGTCCGGGACGATACATGCACAACGTCCGCCAACCTTCATCATGCGCAGGAATAGTGCAAGGAAAAGAAGCTCCGTCTTCTTGGTGCTGCACACCTTGAGAAGATCAGTTGACACTGTGTCTGCATCCAAACTCCCTTTGAATGGCGGATTGGCAAGTATGAGCGAATATTTGTCTTTGTCCGGGTTTTGATCTGACAGACTGTCTCTATACTCGATGTATGGATTGTCTACGCCATGCACCATCATGTTCATCGCGCCAATGCGGAGCATCGTTCTGTCCATATCGTAGCCGTGGAACATGTGATTCATATAATGATCCTTTTTGACTCTGTCAAAGAAGAGATCTTTGTGATTCTCTTTGAGATACTCGCCTGCCGTGAGCAAAAATCCTGACGTCCCGCATGCAGGATCGCAGATTGTGTCGTCAGGCGTTGGTGCCATCATGTCAACCATCATCCTTATGATGTGTCTTGGCGTGCGGAATTGTCCATTCAGCCCTGACTGCGCTATCTTTGAGAGAAGATATTCATAAGTGTCTCCTCTGAGATCTCCGCCACCTTGCGCGATGAGTGTATATATCGTATCAAGCGAGTCAACCACTTTGGACAAAAGCAGTGGCGTTGGCAATTTGAAGATTGCGTCGCCCATATATCTTGAATACGCGCTGTTTTTGTCACCGTGCAAGGTTTTGATGAACGGGAAAACTTGTTCCTGCACCACAGCATACATCTTGCCTGCAGGAAAATCTCTGAACACAGACCATTTGAGTTGTCTGCCGTCAACCTTTCTATCTCCAATCGTCACCTCGTCCGCAAAGATACTCTTGTAAGGCAAACCAAGCATTGCACTCTCTTTCGCCTTCAAATTGTCGCTGTCGTCAAGGTCATGTATGAACATGAGATATGTGATTTGTTCAATGACGTCAAGCGGATTGACAAGTCCGCCTGCTGCAAATATGTCCCAAAGTCCGTCTATCTTGTTTTTTAGTTCACCTGTAATCATTTTTGTTGCTCCTTGTCAAAATTCCATGCATATTTGGTGTATCTACCGCCACCAATTTTGATTATTGCTCCTTCGTTTTTCAATTCGTTCAAAGCGCGCTCTATCGTGATTTCGCTTATGTCCGGGCAGAGTTCCAAAATCTCCGCCTTTGTTATTGCTCCAAGATGCCCCCGCACAATTTCACGCACGCGACCTGCCTTTTTCACCGTTTTGTCTGCGATCAACTCTATCCTGTCAGAAAAATCGCGATATGCCGCCAAAATTATGCCGAGCATATATTTTGTGAACGCAGAATAGTCATTCTCGCCTTCATTCCAGCCATATGAGCTCTCTTGAAGCGCCTCATAATATGTTTCTTTGCTGTCTGCTATAAGTTTTTCTATACTGATATATTTGCCGACTGTGTATCCCGCTCTATACAACAACAAAAGCGTCAAAAGTCGGCTCATCCTGCCATTGCCATCACTGAACGGGTGTATGCAAAGAAAATCAAGGATGAACATCGGGATGACCACCAGCGGATCAAGATCATGATTGTTTATTGCGTTTTCAAACTCTTTGCATATCTCTTGCACCGCACTCGGCGTTTCCCACGCAGGCACCGGTTGAAAACGAATAGTTTTCGTCCCATCCGCATGCTCTTCTGCAATGACGTTGTCGCTGTTTTTATAGCGTCCGCCGATTGCCTTTCCGCTGAACTTATAAAGGTCGCGATGAAGCTGCAATATGATCGACGGCTTTGGTGGTATATAGTTGTAGTTCGCGTGAATTGTGGACAAAACGTCGCGATAGCCCGCTATCTCTTGTTCGCTTCTCGTCTTTGGCATCGTCTTCTCTTTGACAATCTGCTTCAAACGCTCGGATGTGGTCACTATGCCTTCAATTCGGTTGGACGCTTCCGTGCTTTGTATCTTTGCAATTTCAAGCAACTGCAAAAGCGCATCCGACCTTGTCCCAGCAAAACCCACTTGCTTGCCCTTGAATTCGTGAATCTGAGCCAGTTTTGCCACGATATCAGCCTCCAAGACCTTTTCATATGCCTGTTTATAATTGATTTCGCGCATGTTTATCTCCAATCTGCTTATATTCTAATATAATTATACCCTCAAACCCGCAAATGTCAATCTCAATTGCATCATTTTTTCAATTTTGATGTAATTAATTGTTTAAAATATTAAAATAATTCCAAAATCTATCCAAATAGCCAATTCCGGTTCATATTAAATCTCCGCTTTCCCACCAAAAATAACCTAAATCGAACGGAAAAGTTTGGTTTAGGTTTTTTTTACAAGGAGGCTAACATGAATTCCAACAAACAAAATCAGTTGATTACGCCCTGTAATCAATTGATTTTTTGTTTCATACGACGTATAAAGTCAAATATGCACTTGTTTCGCGCGCTTTCTTAAACGCGCTTTCTTAAATATTCTTGATAAATGGGAAAGGATATAAAACTTGACACTATCGTATATTTTGTTTATTATATTTATAATACTTATTATATTGAGGTATAATACGCTTATGGGCACTTATGACTATCTCATCGTGGGAGCGGGGCTTTTCGGAGCGGTGTTCGCACATGAGGCGAAGAAGAAAGGCAAAAAATGCCTGGTGATCGAAAAGCGCGACCATATTGCCGGCAACGTTTACACGGAGCAGATTGAAGGCATCAACGTACACCGCTATGGCGCACACATTTTCCACACATCCAACAAGGAAGTTTGGGACTACGTTAATCAATTTGCGGAGTTCAACAACTATATCAACTCCCCTGTCGCGATTTACAAGGACGAACTTTACAACCTTCCGTTCAACATGAACACGTTTTCAAAGATGTGGGGCATAAAGACGCCTGCGGAAGCGAAAGCGAAGATTGCGGAGCAAATTGCGGATCTCAACATCACCGAGCCAAAGAATCTTGAAGAGCAAGCGCTCTCGCTCATTGGTCGCGACGTGTACGAAAAACTCATCAAGGGCTACACCGAAAAGCAATGGGGGCGCGACTGCAAAGACTTGCCGGCGTTTATCATCAAGCGTTTGCCACTCCGTTTCACCTATGACAACAACTATTTTAATGACAGATACCAAGGCATTCCAATCGGTGGCTATACCGCAATGATTGAAAAAATGCTCGACGGCATTGAAGTGTTGCTCGATACGGATTATTTTGAGTTTGTCAAGAAGAATCCGAACATCGCGGCAAAGACCGTCTTCACTGGCGCGATTGACGAGTTCTTCGGCTATCAGTTCGGACCGCTTCAATATCGCAGCGTTCGTTTCGAAACGGAAGTTCTTGATGAAGAAAACTACCAAGGCAACGCCGTTGTCAACTATACTGAGCGCGCCGTGCCATACACGCGCATCATCGAACACAAGCACTTCGAGTTTGGCAAACAGCCAAAGACAGTCATCTCTAAAGAATACAGCAGCGAGTGGAAACTCGGCGTTGAGCCATACTACCCTGTGAACAACGAACAAAACAACGCATTGTTTGCGAAATATCAACAACTTGCAAGCACACGCCCTGACGTCATCTTTGGCGGACGTCTTGGACAATACAAATACTACGACATGGACAAAGTCATCCTTGCCGCATTCGACACACTAAAAGAAGAAAACCTCAGATAAGGAGAAAATATGGCATACGATTTTTCATTGACTCATCAACAAGCCGCAGAGAATACAAAAAATAAAGTTAAAATTAAAAAAATGATTAATTTTGATGGCGATAATCGCGATATAGGGGTTTCCGTCATCGTTCCTATATGCAATGTTGAACATTATATAAAACAGTGCCTTAACAGTATCATAAAACAAACTTTGCGTAATATTGAAATTATATGTGTAAATGATGGCTCAAAAGACAACTCCGAAAGCATAATTGAATCATATGCCAAACGTGATAAACGAGTTAAAATAATTGACAAAGAAAATGCTGGATATGGGCACACAATGAATATTGGTATGGATATGGCAAAAGGAAAATACATTGCCATTATAGAATCGGATGATTATGTAGAACTCAATATGCTCCAATATTTATATGAAACTGCCGAAAAAAATAATGTTGATATCGTAAAATCGGATTACTACACTTTCAAAACAAATAATAAAAAAGTAGTTCAAGAATATGAAAAAACTTGTTTAGACAAGTTGGAATATTATAATAAGATATTGTCGCCAGTCAAGAACAAAAATATTTTTTATTTTCAAATGAACACTTGGACTGGCATATATAGACGTGATTTTTTAATTGAAAACAATATTAGACATAATGAAACGCCAGGAGCATCATACCAAGATAATGGATTTTGGTTCCAAACACTTTCACAAGCGAATTCTATAATGTTTGTTGATAAAGCTTTTTATCATTATCGTCAAGACAACCCAAATTCTTCGATTAACTCAAGTGGGAAAGTATTTTGCATGAATGAAGAATATGATTTCATTTTTTCATTTATTCTTGCCAATCCAACTATCAAAAAAGAATTCATTTTGCAGTATTTTCACAAACGTTTTTACAACTATATGCATACCTATTCACGCATTGCAGATGAATTCAAGCTGCCATTCTTAAAACGCTTTTCGGAAGAATTAAATTATATGCAAACTCAGAAAATTATTAATTTATATGATTTGCAAAATGAATGGATGTCAAAGATGTGTTTGAGAATCCTTGACGATTATAAATGTTTTTATTATGAAGATACAATATATCGCTTAGAAAAGAACTTGAATGATGCAAATCATCGTTTATCAACACTAAGAGATTCTAAAGAACTAAAAACTGGTTTGAAAATTAAAAAAATGTTGGGGAAATGACTTATGATTAACAACAATGAAACAAAAGAATACTATAAAACTCATACACTAAATGAATTGCCTCTTGTATCGGTAATTATCCCCGTTTATAATGCAGAAAAGTATTTAAAAAGAGCTATTTTATCGGTACTGAACCAAACGTATAAAAAAATTGAGATTCTTTGCATAGATGATGGTTCCATTGATAATTCTGAATCTATTTTGCGTGCATTACAAATTCAAGATAACCGCATTAAGATTATCTCAAAACCAAATGGCGGGCCAGCAAGCGCAAGAAATGCCGGCCTTGACCATGCGCAAGGCAAATATATCAGTTTTGTGGATTCTGATGACGAAATTGAACAAACTGCTTATGAGTTTTTAGTTTGGAAAGCTGAAACCACAAATGCAGATATTGTTATTTTTGGCGGGACATGTATTCCGCAAAACGATGTGCCTAATTGGATATCTCAACCTATGACGTCCCTAGATCATGTTTATGATGAACCATCAACAATTAAGTATGCATTATTTCATGAACCAGCAAGCAGACCATTTTTATGGCTGCATTTTATAAAGCGCTCGTTGTTTGAATCTGCCCCACAACTTAGAATGGATGAATCAATGGATTTGGGTGAAGATCAATATTTCCAATATTGCTACTTCCCTAGGGCCAGCAAGGTTATTTTTTCTTCTGAACATTTTTATAAATATTATTGGAACAATGAAGGTTCCACAATGTGGAAAAATAATCAACTAAGAATTACTAAATTCAAAAAGCATATTGCTTTAACAGAAGCTACTTTACAGTATTGGACTGAAAACAACATAAGCGATCCTCTTAACGAATTGGTTTCTTGGATGGTCGATTTGCTTTATTGGGATTTTATAAGATTTCCGAAGTATTTACAAGTATATTTTGCCAAAACAATTGTAAACATCATTTTAAAATATAGATCTGAAGAATCAATACGTATATGCGGAGACATTAACAAACAAGCTGAAGAAATTTTTAAATTGGCCTCTTTAAATATTGACCCAGATAATATCATTGAAGAAGACATTAATACTTTAAAAACAAAAATAAATAATGTCGAAGCTGAAATCATTGATACAATGAAGTCAAAAACATACAAAATTGGCAGGTTGCTTACTCCAAAATTCAAACGTTTAGACGAGACAAGTATATTGCCAAAAGAAAGAAAGAAAAACTAAAAGGTGCATACTATGGATAATAAATTATTAAATTCACATTATGATGTAGGAATATATGGTTGGTGGGGACACGAAAATTTTGGAGGATGTTTAACTTATTTTGCATTAGAAAGAACAGTTAAAAAACTAGGTTACTCCGTTTTAATGATTCAAGAGGCAAATGGGCTTCCTGGCCGTTATACTATTCCTAATAATTGCATATCTATGACACATGCACTAAAAGAATATGACTGTGCGCCTCAAACCGATGTTAAAGAACTTTATAAATATAATGATATTTGTGATAGATTTATCATTGGTGGAGATCAAATGTGGAATAACCATATACAATTTGTTAAAAGCGATTGTTTTTTGGATTTTGTAAGAGACGAAAAAATCAAAATTTCATATTCGACATCTTTTGGCCCAGTAAAACATTCTCCATCTATGGAATATGTCAATAATATGGCGCCCCTACTTCAACGTTTTGACGCAATTTCTGTCCGCGAAGACTATGCGGTTGACATAGCAAAGAATATATATGGTACTAAGGCCCAACAAATAATAGATGCAGTTTTTTTGCCGGAAAAATCCGAATATTTACAAGTTGCATCGTATGCAAATTGTGAATTGCCGAAAGAATATCTTTTAGCTTTTATACTTAATCCTACAGTTGAAAAGCGCAAACAAATTGAAATAATTGCTGAAAAACTTCACCTCGAAATTGTTTGCATTCCTGATGCGGCCTCAGCACTGCATAAGCCATTTAATGAGGTTTTCTCTGGGTTACAGATTCTTTCACCGCTTTCTGTTAGTAATTTTATAAAGGCATACGATAGTGCAAAATATGTGGTAACAGATTCTTTTCACGGCACATGTATGAGTTATGTCTTTAAAAAGGATTTTAATGTTTATTATAATGAATTGCGTGGAGCAGATCGTTTTGTTTCTTTAATGAATCTTTTGCATTTAGGAGATAGAAGAATTTTTGAAAGTGACGATAAAGACACGCTTATCAATAACAAGAATGTGGGGTTTTCTACAAAATGGAAACTCGCCGACAAGGAAGTTGATAGCGAAAAATCAAAAGCTATAAAATGGCTGAAAGAAGCATTAACCAAAAAACAAGACTCTCTCTTCCCTAGTTCAATTTATAATAATGGGAAAAAACGCCCTATTTCGGCTGACAAATTTAACAATTGCATAGTCAACACATTAAATATAGCGAAATCTTGTACAGGTTGTTCTAGTTGTGCAAGCATTTGTCCAACAACCGCAATAACTATGGTTAAAAACGATGAAGGATTTTTGAATCCTAAGGTTAATTATGAAAAATGTATTAACTGCGGTTTATGTTCAAAAAAATGCATTGCTATGAATCCAACTTACAGCCATTCCAATGAGCCAGCTTGCAGAGCGGTTATTGCGAATGATGATATTAGAAAAGCATCTTCTTCTGGTGGGATGTTTACACTTGTTGCAAATTATGTCATAGAAAACCATGGATATGTTTGTGGTGCCGCATTCGACGATGATTTTAATGTTAACCATATTATCGTAGATAACAAAAATGATTTAAGTAGAATCCGCGGGTCAAAGTATTATCAAAGTAATATTGGAGATTGTTACAAAAAAATAAAAACTTTGCTCCAAAGAAACAAAATGGTGCTTTTCTCGGGCATGCCATGTCAAGTAGCAGGGCTTTATTCATATTTGGGCAGAGATTTTGATAATTTAATTACAATAGATATACTATGCCATGGAATGTCATCTAAAAAAGTTTTTGACAAATACAAAGAATGCAACCATGGTGATAAAAAACTAAAAGAACTTTATTTCAAAGCAAAAGAACCATGGGGGTGGCATGCTGGTGTCAATGCATATTTTACCGATAATTCACATTATGCACAACCATTAGAAAAGGATCCTTTCTATATTGCGTATCTAAGTTCTATTGCAAAGAACACCGCTTGTGGAGAGTGTCTATTCAATCATTTACCGAGACAAGGTGATTTCACAATAGGAGACTTTTGGGGCATAAATGCATATGATAGTACTTTAAACGATAATAAGGGTACATCTATGGTATTATTAAATAGCAAAAAGAGCGAGACTATTTTTGACAAAATTAATCATTCTGCGCAAAGAGTTGAACATGTACCTTTAAAATATGCAATTGCAGGAAACCATAATATAGAGCACCCTTATAAACTTGATGCATATAGGGATTTTTTCTTTAAAAACCTAGATGCATGTAATTTTAATTACTTAACAACAGGGGCAAAATCGCATCAAATCTATAATTATGCGATCTCTCAATCAATCCAAAATGTTCCATTAAAAGATAGGATACTCTTTTATTTGGCAAGCGTTGTTGCAAAGAATTACAACGGAAGAAAAATTGTAACATGGATAAGGTCATCCAATTTTGAAAGAATTCTAAAACAATATTTTGGGCTTGAGGTTGCTTTTGGCTTATCAATGAGATCAGAAGCAATAAACGGAAAGGATGTCCACAATTTCAATGAAATAATAGGCAATAGTGACGAATTTTATTTAGTCTCATTGGATAGAGATTATTCTGATGATATTTACCAAAAATTGTCTCTGTTTGGTTATAAAGAATTTAATGACTTCGTTTTTCTCCGTCATAAACCAATAATAATTGAAAATAGGGATCTAAATACCGCGCCTTATTTTGATGAATATGGTAATACTATTGAGGGCTATGGAATTATCCCTAAAATTGTCATTACCGGATGGAATAATCATTTTACCTTTGGCAAAAATATCGTTGGTATTGATAAATTCTCTTATGAATTTTCTTCGAACTTCGAATTATCTATTGGAAGTGGTTGTGTGTTTACTAAAGAAACTAAATTTCAATCTTTAGGAAACGGCATGAATAAAATTACTATAAAAAATAACTGTCACTTCCAAGGCTCACAGTTTAGAATGTTTGGTCATGACGAATTATCCCAAGTATTTATTGATGACAACTCCACATTTGAAGATAATGCTGAATTCCACGCTAACCTAGGCAAAAAAATATTTATAGGCAAAGACTGTATGTTTTCATATAATGTTGAGCTATGGGCTGGTGATGGTCATGCTATTTTTGATATAATTACTGGGAAAAATATTAATTCCGACTATAATAATTTGCCTTCACAAAAAAACTATATTATAATTGGCAATCACGTATGGGTATGTAAATCGGCATTTATTCTGACTGGCACACAAATTGGCGATGGCTCAATTGTTGGGGCAAGATCCGTTATTAAAGGCAATTTCCCAAATAATTGTTCGATTGCTGGCAATCCAGCGAAAATCGTCAAGAAAGACATATGTTGGAATAGAAATGGAGATTCTTTAGATATCAATCAATGCTACCCTTATATAAATAGAACAAACGATTCAACACCTGCTATATCAGGGAAAAATGTCCTTGTTATCGGCGGTAAAAATTTGAGTGGAAAACAATTAGTCTTGGAACTTATCCGATTAGGAAATAATGTTACACTTGCAAGCAGAGGGCTCAGAAGCGATGAATATGGCTCGGTAATCAAACGCATAAAAGTCGATGTGTCTAATCGTGAGTCATGTGAAAAAGCATTTAAAAATAAACATTTTGATGTCGTTTATCATGATATCGCATATTGTTCTAATTATGTAAAAAATGTTTTAGATTATGTTACATGTGATCGCTATATACAACTATCTTCAATCTGTGTATATATTCCATTTAAAAATAATATTGATGAGGATATGTTTAATCCAAACAATATTCAACTTGTTTGGGAAAATGAAACACCATCGTACACACACAATAAAATAATGTCTGAACTAGCTATATATGATAGGTATCAAAATATTAATTATACTATTGTTAGAATCCCGTATGTTTATCCTACGGATAAATTGCTAAAGTACTGTACAAATATAGTCGATGGGCGCAGCATGAATATAGACGATATAGATAATAATGTAATGTTCGTTAAGGATAGTGACGTAGGTAAATTTTTAACATGGATAGCTAATCAAGAATTTAAAGGTGCCATTAATTTTGCGACAACTCCAGCAATAAAAATTTCCGACATCATTTCTTATATTGAAAGAAAAACCAATAAAAAAGCTATAATTAATAGCTCTGGAGAATTAATGGCATTCAACACAAATCTTTGTGGTGGTTCAGTTAATTTGAATTTAAGCAAATTAAATAGTCTACATTACACTTATGATGATACGTGGTTTTGGAAAAAACTAGATGATTATATTGCATTTGCAATTAATAAACATTAATGTTTATGTTTATTGTTTCTAATTAAAACGCCCTATGCTTGGGCGTTTTATAATATGCTCTACTCCATACAAGATATTCTTAAACAGAATTATACTTGAAACAGTTTATATTCCAATCCACAGACACAATTTGCGGGAATTATCGGCGAGGGAGCCGTACGTGAAATAATAGACTGGATTGTATCTCAATAATAAAAAACTGGCGGTTGAGCCAGTTTTTTTGTTGCGGTATTGCCACAAAACCAAATCAGAAGACGCCGCAGGCGTTGAGGATGAGGGAGACGGCGCTGATGGTCATAAGAACGTAAGTGATGAGCATAAACGCCTTTTTGTTGAGTTTTTTGGCGACGAGGTTGCCTACGATTATGGCGCCGACGAGGACGGCGAGCGAGATGCCGAGGACTGCCATGAGATGTCCGACGTTCTCGGCGGTGAACGCGCCGGCGATTATGTCGCGCACGAGGTTGACTATGTTGAGCACAACCCAAACCATAGAGAGCGTGGCTCTAAACTCATCCCTATCTTTGAGTTTTTTGGTGGCGTAGATGATGAGGAGCGGACCGCCGCAGACGAACATACCGTGTACGACGCCGGCGACGAGCAAGATACAGCAAAGCGCGACCTCTTTGAGCGTCGCATACTTGTCAACCGCGCCCTCCTCTACAGGCTTCTCTTTTTTGAAAAAAGTGGTGTAGATGCCGATTATCGTGAACAAAAGCACAAATCCGGCAAGTATAAAATACAAAATCTGCTTAGAGACGTTGGCAAAGTGGATTATGACAAAACCGACCGCCATGCCGATTGCCATAAACACGCAAATTTTGAGCATTTCCTTCCAGTTTATCGCCTTGAAATTGAGAAGGACTACGCCGAGCGACGCAGCAATTCCCAAAATATTGAGGATGAGTCTCGCCTCATCGCCGCCAATCAAAATAATGGAAAACGGCATCGCAAGCACGGTGCCTGCGAAGCCGGTGATCGTCTGCATTATGTTGGAAAGCAGAACGACTATGAAAAATAATGCGTATCTTGCCGTGTTGTTCATCAGTATTCCACGACCTCAATGCCGAGCATATTTGCAAGAGCGAGAATCTCCGCCTTGACGTCGCCCATAGCGACGACGAAGTGTGGCTCCCAGCCGTCTTTCACGGAGTTTTCAACCGCGGCTTTTGCGCTCGTATCCGTTTTGACGACGATGCTTGTGCCGAGGAATTGTTGCGGTTTGTCAAGCGCCTCGCCCGTGGACAAGAAGAGCCTGAACTCGCCGTTTGCCTTCTTGCCTACTCTGAATATCGTGACTCTCGGCTCCGCCTTGCAGCCGAATTCAAGCGTTGGGCCGATCTTTCTGTTGCAATGTACACCCGCTCTTGCGCCCGTATCTTCGCGAGCAAGCGAGCAAGCCGCCGTTCCGCAATGCCAAAACGTGATCGTGTTTTCATTCTTGTCCATAGAGACGGGATCGCCAAAGAACGTAGGTCTGCCCGTCAAGAACTGCCCCATATACATTGAAAGCGCACCGTATGTGTCCGCCTCGCAAGAGGACGGCACGTCGAGATCGTTGAGAATCGCAAGTACAGCGCAAACAGGCGTGCCGAATGCCGTGAAGAAATCCGGCCAGCAACGAGAGGAAAGCGCGCCGATGTTGTTCTTCTCTACGTACTCCTTGTACGCTTTGTAAAGTCTTGCGAAGTCTTTGACGTTGTCCGCTTTGATATCGTCGAGAGCGACTATACGCTTTCTCGCGTCCTCAAGGTAGCACGCGACTTCTTCGTCCGTGTATGACTTTGCCATATCAATGAGTTCTCTCGCTTCGATAGACAAAAGATTTGCGCCGAAAGTCGTCACCATTTCGCCGTCAAGCGCACGACCGAAGCCGAAGCCTTGCGGTGTGTGACCGATTTGCAAAATATTGAGATGCTTAAGCGCGACTCTGAGCCTTGCCGCCTTGAGCGTCGCGGCGATTTTCGCTTTGACCTCTTCGTCTTCAGGCGCGCCGAAGACGTATTCGAACGGACGTCCGAACGCAGTCATAACGTTTGCTGCGGAGTACGCGCCCGTAAGCGAGTTGAGTCTGAGTCTTCCGCCGTCGATTACAGGTTCTTTCAGCGTCCAAAGAAGCACAGGGCAATCAAGGGTGCGAAGCACCTCTGTCATATATGCGCCGTTTGCAAAAGTGATGTTTTGCACCACCACGAAGTCGGGACGCTTGTCGTCGATGAACGCATGAAGTTTGTCAAGAGAGAGGAGCATCTCGCTTGGCACGACGACGGAATCGTCGACGCTTTTCAAAAGCGCGATTGATTTTTCAAATTCTTTTTGTGCGCTTTCCAGGTGGAAAGTCGGAACACCGATTGGAATGTACAAATAGTTAAAACTCATAGTTTATTCCTTATAAAAAGACAGTTTAAGTGCCTTTTGTGATTTTTTTGTTTTTAAACTGTTCAGAATGGATGAATGACGAGGAAGGGTACATTGTGGGACGACCAAGTGTACAAAGGCGTACACGGTGTCGGCTCACAAGGTGCGCTGACAAAGTCAGTCGCCATTCTGGGCAGTTTAATATTTCAATTCTTTATTTTCACCGACAAGCCCTATATGCGCCCCCTGTCTTACAAGCGGTTCGCGGTCTTTGTGAGCAATCACCCATTTGTTCCTTTGAAGGAGCAGCACGGATTCTTGGTCGGCGTTTTGATGTTTGTTTTCAAGCGGAGTATTCGTCCCCTTTGGCAAGATTACGACGCCCTTAAAGCCCTCGTCCGTCACCTTGCAAGGAGAAAGGTGGAGAGTTGTCTCGTACATCTCGATTGCCGTCCCTTCAGGCACGAAAAAGACCTTTTCGTTGCCGACGTAAAATCTGTTGTCTTCAATCTCCCACACGTGACCGAGCACGAGCATAAACGGAGTGATGGCGACGTTTATCTCCGAACCTTTGTGATATTCAAACCCGTTGTAAGTGGAGTTTCTGCCGTTGCAGTAGCCGATCTCGACAGGCATACCGCCGTAGAGGACGCCCTCTATTTCGTCCTTAACGTCAAACGCCTCAAGTTCGGGAACGGACGCAACGTAGACGTTGCCCTGCTCCGGAACAGGCGTTGACGACTTCATAAACTCCGTGATTTCAGAAAAGTCGTAGCCTTCGACAATTCTGCCGTAAGTCTTGAACTCCTCGTCAAAAACGGAGTAGATGTGAACGTCGTTCTTTTTTCTCAAACTTTCAAGCATCAGAAGTCGCCTCTCACCGCTTTGAAGGTGGCGCGGAAGTCTTCCTTGCCTATACCCTCTTCCATGCACTTGTCATAGACGTGTTTTGCGTTTTCCATACCCGGCATTGGATAGTCGCTCTCTTTGGACATACGCTGACAGATGCCGAGGTCCTTGTGCATATTCTCAATGGAGAAAGCCGTCTTCCAGTTTTCTTGATCGAGGTTTTTCCATTGACCGTCAAGATAGAAGTTTTGACCTCCGCCGTAAGAAATCGCCGTGGCAAAATCTTCGATTGAGACGCCGTAGCGTTTTGCAAGGTTGATAGTTTCGTTGACGCCGTTTTGAATCTCTGCAACGAGAGTATTGTGGCATATCTTCATCACGAGTCCCATACCATTGTCGCCCATACGGATGACGTTGCAGCCCATATATTTAAGGATAGGCTCGATAATTGGGAAGAGCGCTTCGTCGCAACCCGCATAGATGCCGAGAGTGCCGGCGATTGCCGCAGGTTTTGACTTGACGACGGGAGCGTCCGCAAATTGCGCGCCCTTTTGCTTGACCATAGCCGCAACTTCACGAGAGACGGATGGATCAATCGTTGACATATCAATGCAGATTTTGTCTGCCGTGATATATGGCAAAAGTTCCGTGTAGAGCGCTCTCACGTGCTCTGACTTCGGCACCATAGAGATGATGACGTCCGCGTTCTTTGCAACTTCGACGTTGTTCTCGCAAGGTATTGCGCCGATGCCCGCGAGTTTGTCAACTTGCGCGCGATTGAGGTCGTTGCAAAATACCTTGTCGTCATGCTTTTTTACGATATTTTCACACATTGACTCGCCCATAATGCCGAGTCCTATGAAGCCTATTTTCATATTTTTTCCTTACAACCGCACAGATTGTTGACCTGCTGCGTCAGCGCACCTTTTTGGTCAGTCTCATACATCAGTATGCTCCTATCCCAAAAACGCGCCCTTCCTTGCATCTCAGCCAATCTGAGCGGTTTTATGTTTTTATTTTATTATATATTCAAATTTTCATCGCGCATCACTCATTTATATTGATAGTCAAAACCACTCAAAATAGATGGATGACGCGGAAGATGCGCACACGAGGCGCCTAGTGTACAAGGCGTACATGACGCCGAGTGCACGTAAATCTGACAAAGTCAGGCGCCATTTTGTGCGGTTTTAGTCCGTAATGGTTTTGTCCCAAGCGGCAGTAAACTTCGCCATACCGTAATCAGTAAACGGATGATAGAAACTGTCTTTGAAAACTTGGAGACCTGCTGTCACGATGTCTGCGCCGTAGGTTGCGCATTCAGCGATTTGCTTGCCCGTGCGAACAGCCGCGCAGATGATTTGCGTGTTGCCGTAGTAGCCGTAGTTCTTGTAGATGTCGCAGATGTCGCAGATGTATTGTCCGCAATCTTCACCGCTGGACTCTTTCCAGCCGATGAACGGAGAAACGAAGAGTGAGCCGTTCTTTGCCGCGATAAGTGCTTGCGTTGGTGAGAAAACGAGTGTGAGGTTGGTTCTGATGCCCTCTTTTTCGAGTTTTCTTGCCGCTTCGATACCACCCGGGATGCAAGGGATCTTGATGACGAAGTTAGGTGAATAACTTGCGATTTCTCTTGCCATCTTGATGATGTCTTCCGCCTTGTCGAGATGTGGGTTTGTCTCAACTGAAATAGGGAATTTCTCCCAGCCTTCGATACCCTTTTCTTTGCAGAAGTCTGCAAGTTCTTTGAGAACGACTTTAAAAGGCTTGCCCGAGTTCATAATATGGTTCGGGTTGGTCGTCACGCCGTCGATGCCGAACGTGTCGTACGCTTCGCGGATTTCATCAATCTTTGCACTGTCTAAAAAATACTTCATTTTTGCCTCCTGCACACACTTCGTGTGCTTGTTATCTTACACTTCGTGTGCTTATTATTTTTTATATTTTGAAACTTGTTTTTGCTTGTTTAATTGATTTTCTTATTCTATTGACTGTCTCAACGCGTCAAGAACTTCCTTGTTGGACTTTCTCACGAAGACAGGCGTTTCACCGATAGGACAAGGCACGGTAAACGTCCCGCCGCCGTATTCTTTTCCGCTCCAAAGGTGAATCCATTCGTCTTTTGGAAGATAGACTTCCATCTCTCTCGCTTTCGGACGGCAAACGGGCGCGACGAGTATATCGCGACCAAGCAGATATTCATAGCCGTTGTTGTACGCCTTTTGCTCGTCGTAGTAGAAGAAGAGCGGACGCTGTACTCCGACGCCTTCTTCCGCGTTCTTCTTGACGGCGTCTTTCAAGTACGGCTTGAGACTTGCGTGAATACGGCTCATACGGGAGCAGAAGTCCAAAATGTCGTCGTCCGCGTCAAATTGCACGTTGAGATCGGGGTTCAAGCCCTCGTGACCACGCATAAGCACGGAGAAGGTGTTCATCTCAAACCAACGCTTGTAGAGTTCCATATTTCTCCTGAGGTTGAGAATGGTCGTGTATCCGCCGATGTCCGAATGCACGAGACCGAATCCGCAAACCGAGAGAGAAAGCGAGGCGGGAATAATGGACGGAAGTCCGAAATCACGCGAGAAGTCAGGGTGATTGTCGCCGTTCCACATCATAACGGAGTATTTTGGCGTGTCCGTATAACCCGAGCGCGTGAAGAACATAATCTTGCCGAGGTTGTCCGTCTCCTCCAAAGCCTCACGGTTGACTTTTGCCCAAAGCGCAGGCCAAACGTTGTGTACGAGTTCCGCCTCTTCACCGCTATACAGCACGCAGTCGGTCGGGAGATATTCGCCGAAGTCCGCCATCCAACCCGAAAGCCCGAAACCGATCATGTTCTTTTTGATGATATTCTTTATCCAATCGTATGCCTCGGGGTTGGTGAGGTCGACCATTGCGGCGGGGAAAGTCGTGATTTTGACGAGGTAGTCGTTGCCTTCCATGTCCTTCACGCAATAGCCCTTCTTTGACGCCTCTTTGTAAAGCGGTTTTTCGATCGCAAGGAAGGGATTGCAATAGCCGAGCACCTTACAGCCCTTTTCGTTCAAATCCTTGATTGCCTTGTCGAGATTCGGATAAAGTTCCTTGTCCCACTCCCAGTTCCAAAACAGTTGTTTGCCGACCGCCGTCACGCGTCTGCCTTCCCAGTCTTGGATCCACACGCCGTTGACTTTTCCGCCTGCCTGGTGCTTCAGGCGCAGTCCCAGCTGAAAGCGCTGTATAAGGACAGCGCCGATACCATCATCGGCAACTGCGATACCTCCCTGTTCCTGGGCGGTAAGGAGCCGACCACGCTGAAGGAGCTGAACCAGACGCTGGGCAAGGAGACCATCGATACCTTCAACACCGGCGAGAGCCGCGGGCGCGAGGTCAGCCACAGCCTGAACTATCAGAAGTTGGGCAAAGACCTTGCCACTGTGGACGAACTGGCCGTGCTGGACGGCGGAAAGTGCATCCTGCAGCTGCGCGGTGTACGCCCGTTCCTTTCGGATAAGTACGACATCACCAAACACCCGAACTACAAATACCTGTCAGATGCGGACAAGCGGAATGAGTTCGACATTGAACGCTTCCTGTCCCGCAGATTGAAGCCAAAACCGGATGAGGTCTATGACGTTTACGACATCGACGCATCCGCTATGGACGCCGGCGAAACTGCCGGCGGATAAAGGAGGATATCAGATGAAAGAAAAAAGACGCCGACTCCCGCTGCAAAGTCGGAACAGACGCAATCATCAAAATCAATTCAAAAATGAAAGGAGACGCCGGAATCGGGAGGTTTCAGCAGCTAAAAAGGCACTGAAACAGTCGGTTCCGGCTTTTGCAATCCGGAGACAACAGCATTATCAGTAATACTCCCGCAGGATTCCGGCAAATCGGAATATGGCATTTTTCAACAGCGCAGTAGGTGTTCTTCAGACTCTCGTTATCGCTCTGGGCGCAGGTCTCGCAATCTGGGGCGTCGTGAACCTCATGGAGGGCTACGGCAACGACAACCCCGGTGCCAATGCTCATGTACGGTAAGGAAGCAAGCAACCGAAAACAAGAGATAGACCGCCAGCACTACACTATTCCGAACCAAAGACCAAAAGATAAGCATTGTGGGAAAATCTAAACTTT